>Ga0078972_1002840_pt1 | contig 55070 bp, 48 predicted proteins | sample YelNatPaOPGAMG01_FD_67568 | JGI IMG/M metagenome (GOLD analysis project Ga0078972, IMG submission 67568) | Hot spring thermophilic microbial communities from Obsidian Pool, Yellowstone National Park, USA - OP-RAMG-01 (SPADES assembly) (version 2) | ecosystem: Environmental > Aquatic > Thermal... | reverse complement strand
GTGCTGGGCGATGAGAAGGGGTATGTGCGGGGCCTGCGCCTGCAGCGCCAGGAGCTGGGCGAGCCCGATGCCTCGGGCAGGCGGCGGCCGGTGCCGGTCCAGGGCTCGGAGTACGAGATGGCTGTGGACATGGTGATCATGGCTCTGGGCACCCGCCCCAACCCCATGGTCTTCAGCCGCGCCACGGGCCTGGAGCGCACCCGTCACGGCACTGTGGTGGCGAATGAGCTGACTGGGCGTACCAAGCTGGAGCGGGTGTGGGCAGGCGGCGATATTGTCACCGGCGCGGCCACGGTGATCAGCGCCATGGGCGCCGGCAAGCGAGCGGCGGCCGACATCGACGGCTACCTGCGAGACCCGGGCGCTGGCCCGTGGTGGGTAGAGCCGAAACCTGCGGAGTAGGCTCCGTCGGCGGAGCCCGCAGAGCCGAGGTAGATAGCGGCGGCTGGACTGCAAAGCGCACCAAGGTCACAGGCGGCTTCTCTTGCTCTGTGGACTTGGTGTGCTTTGTGGTTCAAAGCGCCGGCGGAGCCTTCGCCAGCAGCGCGTACAGGCGCGCCTCGGTCTTCAGGACCTCCGCGTCATCTGGCTGCCGCTCCCAGGGTGGTGTCTGTAGCGTGATCTCGGCGCGGATGGAGGCCGGCCGCCCATCGAGCACCAGGATGCGGTGTGCGGCGAGGGCCGCCTCGGCGGTATCGTGGGTGACGAAGAGTGTCGGGCGTGGGCGCCGTAGCCACTCTTCCAGGAGTAACCGCACCAGGGCCAGGCGCAGGCCGATATCCAGCGACTTGAAAGGCTCGTCGAGCAGCAGGTAGGCAGGCTGTACGGCAAACGCTCGCCCCAGAGCCACTCGTTGGCGCATGCCGCCTGAGAGCTGGTGTGGGTACAGGTCGGCGGCGCTGCTCAGGCCGAGCTGATCCAGGTAACCGGCCACGACGGTGTCGCGCGCCTTCTTGGGCAGCCCCTGTGCCCGCAGCCCTAGCCCAAGGTTCTCGGCTGCGGTGCGCCAGGGCAGCAGGCGTGGCTCCTGAAAGACGTAGCCCGGCTGCCCCCGTGGCCGCCGTACCGACCCGGCATCGGGCGCAACCAACCCGCCCGCGATGTGGAGGAGGGTGGTCTTCCCGCAGCCTGACGGGCCGAGCAGGCAGACGATCTCTTCGGAACCCGCCTGCAGCGAGAAGCCATCGAGCACGCGGTTGGGTCCGTAGCTCTTGACGATCCCTTGCAGTGCGAGCATTCAGGCCTCCCGCCGCCAGGCTGCCGCGCGTCGCGCCAGCGGCCCCAGGAGCAGCCCTTCGCTGAGCCAGAGGAGCGTGAGCGCGACCAGCACCCAGGCTACGACTTCGGCAGTGTTGAGCTGAGTGCGGGCCAGGGCCATGGCGCTGCCGACGCCCGCATCGCAGGCCAGGAATTCGCCCATCACCCCGATACGGACGGTGAGCGCTGCCCCTGTAGACAGGCCCGAGAGCAAGTGGGGCGCGAGGGCGGGCAGATACAGTTCGCTAACCAGAGCCGCGCCGTGCAGCCCGAAGGCGCGGGCCATGGTCAAGAGGTCGCGGTCGAGGGCGCGCATGCCCTGGAGCGTTGCGCCAAAGACCACCGGCGCGGCCACAAGGACGGCGACCACGATGGGGGTGAGGCTGCCCGTGCCGAACCAGATGAGGGCCAGGGCGATCCAGGCGATGGGTGGGGCGCCCGCGGCCAGGCCCATCCCCGGCCGCAGCAGGCCTGCCAGGGCCTCGCTCTGCCCGGCCAAGAGGCCGAGGGCCACTCCGAGTGCTGTTCCAAGAGCAAACGCGGTCGTCAGGCGGATCACGGTGAGCCCGACGGCCTGCCAGAGGCGGCCGCTCAGCGTGAGGCGCACCAGGGCGGCGAGCACTGCGCCCGGCGACGGCACGAGGATGGGCGGGTAGATGGCAGCAAGGGTGGCCCAGAGGATGACAAGGAGCGCTGCCCCAGCCAGGGGCCAGAGAAAACGCCTGGGGCCCGTTGCCATCGTTGCTCTCACCCCCCCACCGGAGCGTAGAAGGCGTCAGGGGGGAGGGCGCCTCCGATCAGGTCGGCCGACAGGGCGTACATCTGCGAAAGGAAGAACTCGACCTCGGCACGGACGGCGCTCGCTTCCTCGAACTGGAACTGGATGTACGGCAGCGAGTCGCGCATCACCGCCGGGGGGATGGCCTGGATGGCCTGTGCGCCCGCCTGCGCGGCCTCTTCTGGGTGCGCGGCTACCCAGGGTACGGCGTCGCGAAAGGCGCCCTGAAACCAGGCAAGGAGGTCGGGCCGGCCCCGGGCCAGGTCCGGCTGGGCCACGACGCCGGCCATAGGAATGCGGGCCTGACGGCCGGTGGCTGCGGCCCAGGCCTGCGCATAGTCGAGCGCCCGATAGAGGGTGATCCCGTTCTGCTGTGCCTTCTGGATGGCCAGGGTCGCCGAGGGCTCGGACAGTACGGCGTGCTGGGCACGGCCTGCTGCCAGGAGTTGTGCGGCCTCGGGGGCAGCGCTCAGATAGCTGGGCTGGACGTCCTTGCCCAGGCTGAGGCCCTCGTGCCGCAGCAGGTACTGGGTGAGGATGTCGGGCAGGTCGCCGCGGAAGGGGATCAGGACCGTCTCGCCCTTCAGGTCGCCCAGCGAGGCTAGATGTGGAGTGCGGCTGACCAGGTAGAGAATGCCCCAGATGTAGACGTTCAGGAGTCGCACCGCCAGCCCCCGGTTGAAAAGGGTGGCTGCGACGTTCACCGGCACTCCGGAAAAGTGCGCCTGGTTGCTCGTGATGCGTGCGCGCACCTCGTCGACCGTGGACCACACCTGGAAGCGCGCCGCTGCCGCCAGCTTCGCAGGTACCCCCTGTTCTGCCACTCGCAGGAGCGCCAGGCTGGGCGGCGAGGCTGCACCCTGGATGATGACCGTCTCGAGGGGCTGGGCAGCCGGCCGGCAGCCATCTGCCAGGCCTCCCAGGGCGGCTGCGGCGCCCGCATATGTGGCCCACGACAGGAATTGCCTTCGCGTGATCCTCGCCATTCTCTGCCTCCCTTCCCCCATTTGCATTATAGCATCGCCCCTGGCCGTGCACAAGAGGGCGGGGCACGGCACGGCACGAGGTGTGCCCGAAACCGTCGGCGCACTCCATCTGCCGGCCTGCCGCGGCCACGCAGACGGGCGCAGCGGTCAGAGCGCCTCATGGGAGGCCAGCCTGGAGCCAGGTGCCGGCTTGCCGTAGCCAGGCGGGGCAATGCGCGCCTGGGTTGGCGCCTACGCCGGCGGCTCGGAGACCTTGCGGGCGAAGGTCGTGAAGAGGTCACCCAGGTTGATGGAGATCGGCCACTGGGCAGCGCCAAGGGTGCGAGCGGTCCTCCGGAGCAGGTGCGAGAGGCGAGGATTCACGGCGCTGAATTGCTCAAGGAGATAGTCGAGCAGCAGGTAGCGCCCCTGGCAGAACTGGCGGATAACCTGGAAGCCTGCCGCCTGCAGCATCATGGCCAGGGTGCGCCGCGAAAAGTAGTAGAGGTGCATCTCCATCAGCCACGGCCAGCGCGGCCCGAGCAGGCGAGGCATAAGGCTGCCGATATCGATGGTATGGATGCAGACCACGCCACCTGGCTTGAGCAGGCGGTTTACACGCTTCAGCTCTGCCTTGGGATCGGTCAAGTGCTCGATGACGTCCCAGAGGGTCACCACATCGAAGGAGGCGGGGGCGAAGCCGGCGGAGGCCAGGGTGCCGGTGACGACCCGCAGCCCGCGCTGGCGCGCCTGCTCGGCTGCCCACACCGAAGGCTCGATGCCCCACGCGTCCCAGCCGTGGCGGGCTGCGATCTCGAGAAAGACACCGGCGTAGCAGCCCACGTCGAGCAGCCTTGGCTGCGCCGGTTCGCTGACCAGCGCCAAGAGCGGCCGGAAATTGCGTTCGAAGGTCAGCACCCGGCCACGCCGCTCCTCCACGTAGAGCTGGTCGACTACCGCCTCATAGCTCTGGCGGATGGCCTCGTCGCCGCCGCGAGGCGAGGCGTACACCAGGCCGCAGCGTCTGCAGCGGACGATGGCGTGGTGGCGACCGTAGCCAGAGCTTGTGCAGCGGTAGCGCTCGACGCTGCCAGAACGCGCATCATCGCCAAGGGTGTTGGGAAAGAGCTGACGGGCGTCGTCGGCCCCGCACAGGTTGCAGGGGATGTTGTCAGACACGGTTGAAGGCACTCCCGATGCAGGATGAAGGTCCGGCATCATTGTAATTGAAGTACTGCACTTCGCAAATCGTTCGCGGCGCCCAGTCCCTGCTTTGGGTGCGATTCCGCCCAACTGGCTCGAATCGGTGGCGCAGGGCGCGGGGGCCTCTTTGACAGAGCGAAGAAGTCGCGTAAGCTGTGGGGCACGTTGCGAGAGAAGCGGAGGATGGAGCCCAGTGCGCCGGTTGAAGAAAGCCTGCTACGCCTGTTTCGGATTCCTCGTCATTGTGGGGCTGGTGGCTGCGTCGGGGGGCTATCTCTACCTCCGCTCCAGCCTGCCGCCGACCGCAGGCCGCCTCACGGTGGCGGGCCTGCAGGCCCCTGTGGAGGTGATCCGCGACCGCTGGGGTATCCCTCACATCTACGCCCAAACTGAGGAAGACGCCTTCTTCGCCGAGGGCTACGTTCACGCTCAGGACCGGCTGTGGCAGATGGAGCTGGGCCGGCGCGCTGCCCGGGGCACGCTGGCGGAGGTCCTGGGCTCCAGCGCGTTGCCGGGCGACAGGCTGGCTCGCACCTTGGGCTTTGCGCGCGCCGCCGAGGCCGAGTGGGCGCAGATGGATGCCGAGGGGCGGGCGGCCCTGGAGGCCTATAGCCGCGGGGTCAATGCGTATCTCGCTGCGCCGGACCGGCTGCCGCTCGAATTCCGCTTGCTGGGGTTGGTGCCCGACCCCTGGCGGCCGGAGGACACGCTGGCCTGGGCGCGGCTCCTGGCCTGGTGCCTGGACGGTGAGTGGCGCCAGGAGTTGGTGCGCGCGCGTCTGGTGCAGGCGGTGGGCGCGGAGCGCGCTGCGGAGCTGGAGCCCGCCCTCTCTGACAGCCGGGTGCTGGCGGCCGGCAGCGACTACCTGACGGGCCTGCCGGCGAGTACCCTCCTGGAAGCTGGGGCGCAGGTGTGGCCATGGGCCGGGCGTTTCGATGGCCTGTCACTGGCCGTTGGGGGGAGCAAGACTGCCGGAGGTGGCGCCATTCTCGCGTCTGCGCCTGCGTTGCCTGCGCAGATGCCTTCACCCTGGTATGAAGTGCAGGTGGTGGGTGGGCGCTATGACGTCATCGGCGCAAGCTTTCCGGGGCTGCCCGGGGTGGTGCTTGGCCGCAACAGGGCGATTGCCTGGGGTTTGAGTGGGGCCATGGCCCGCGACATGGACCTGTATGTGGAGAGAATCCGCCCCGGCGACCCGCCGCAGTTCGAGTTCCAGGGGCAGTGGCAGGCAGTGACGGTGCGCGAGGAGACGATCCGCGTGCGTGGGCAGGCTGCGCCTGAGCACATCGAAGTCTACGCTACCCGGCATGGCCCCCTGGTGGGGGGCTGCGGCTTGGATGGGCAGGTCGATCTGGCGCTCCGTTGGGCAGGTGCCGAAGGGCCGGCGGCGCTGGTCCGCGGCATCCTGGCCGTGGACCGGGCTGGCAACTGGTCCGAGTTCCAGAGTGCTGTGCAGGCCTGGGCTGCGCCGGCGCTGACCCTGGCCTATGCGGATACGCAAGGTACGGTGGGCTGTGCGGTGGTGGGGGCCGGGCCGGCAGGCAATGGCGCGGATGAGGGCCTGCCGCTGCCAGGCTGGACGGGGGCGTGGGAGTGGACAGGGGCGCCTGCCGCGGGCCTGCGCAGCGAGGTGCGGGCGCCGATGGCCACGCTACTGGTCACGCGTGGCATGGCGACGCCGACGGGTTGGCCCGACGGTGCCGTGGGTGGGGCTGAGGCTCCGGGCGTGGCCGGGCACATTGCGCAGCTCCTGGACAGCCGCGGCGAGGTGACCCCGGAGGATGTATGGGCGATCGCCCACGACGATCAGGGCGCGCAACAACCGCTGCTGGCCCTGCTGCTGGCGATGCCGCCCAAGGGGTGGCTCCAAGAGCGCACGATGCCCTACCTGCGGGCGTGGGACCTGCGCTACGATGCGGAGAGCCTGGGGGCTGGTATCTTTGAGACCTTCTGCTGGAAGCTGGCTCACAACACATGGGATGATGAGCTGGGCGCCGAGTTGGTGGATGCCTATCTGAATTCCTGCCCGGACTACCGGGCGGTGCTGGAGCGGCTCGCCAGCGCGCCCGACAGCCCCTGGTTCGATGATCATCGGACGCCGGAGCGAGAGGGGCGCGACATAATCGTGGCGCGCAGTTTTGCCGACGCCGTGGACTGGCTGGGCCGCCGCTTCGGCGACCTGCCGTACGAGTGGAACTGGGGCCGCGTGCACAATGTGACCTTCCATCACAGTCTGGGGCAGAGCTGGCCGCTCGACTTGCTGCTCAACCGGGGTGCCATGCGGGCCGGCGGCGGGCCTGGCTGCGCCTATGCCGTGGTCCCCGACTATGCCCACGGCATGGCTGTGGCCGAGGTGCCCTACTCGATGGTGATGGACCTGGGAACAGGCGGCCGGGCCATGGCGATGAATAGCACCGGGGAAGCGGGCAACGCGCTCAGTGCCCACTATGCCGACATGATCGGAGCCTGGCGCACCGGCGACGCCCACCCTCTGCTCTATGAGCGGGAGGGAGTGCTGCAGGCCGGCGGCGAGGTACTGAACCTGGTGCCCGTGGCCTGAACCAGGTTGCAGGGTCGCCCAGAGTGGTGTTCTTCTGCCCGGCCGGAGCCCCCTTCCCGCTCTGCAGGAAGGGGGCTCCGGCCGGGCAGGTGTGATAACCGCGCAACTCCTGCGGTGCGAACGGCATCGGGCCTAGTAAAAGATCTCGGCCAGTTGGTACAGGGCGGGGTCTACGGTCTTCATTTTCGACATGGCCTCGGCAAGGGGCACATCGACGACATGGTTGCCCTGCAGGGCAGACATAAAGCCGAACTTGCCCTCCTGGACGCGGTCGGCCGCACGCACGCCGAGGCGAGTGGCCAGGACGCGGTCGAAGACCGTGGGCGAGCCGCCGCGCTGCAGGTGGCCGAGTACCACCGAGCGGGTCTCGAAGCCAGTCTGCCGCTCCACTTCCTTGGCCACCGTTTCTGCCAGGCCGCGGCGATCGAGCCGCACGTGCCCAAAGGCGTCGGTGTCGCCCAGGTCTTCATTCACGCTCATGTCGGTGATCTGGGCGCCCTCGGCGACCACGATGATGCTGAAGCGCTTGCCCATCGCGTAGCGCCGGCGCAGGTGTTCGCACATCTTGTTGATGCTGCAGGGCACCTCGGGGATGACAATAAAGTCGGCGCCCCCTGCCAGGCCGCCGATCACTGCCACCCAGCCGGCATGGCGGCCCATCACCTCGACCACCAGGGCACGGTGGTGCGCGCTGGCGGTGGTATGGAGCTTGTCGAGCGCTTCACAGACGGTGGTCGTCGCCGTGTCGAAGCCGATGCAGTAATCCGTGCCCCAAACGTCGTTGTCCATGGTCTTGGGCACGCCCGACACGGGGATGCCGTGCTCGCGATAGAGTCGTTCGGCCACCCCCAGGGTGTCTTCGCCGCCGATAGCCACGATCGCATCGAGGCTGAGCTCGCTGATCGTGGCCAGGGTCTTCTTCAGGTCCTCTGGACGTTTGAAGGGATTGGTGCGCGAAGAGCCGAGCATGGTGCCGCCCACATGCAGGATGCCCGACACGCTCTTCAGGTTGAGCGGATCCACCTGGCGGTCGACCAGGCCCGCCCAGCCATTGCGAATGCCATAGACGTCAAAGCCGTACTCCAGGCTACGGCGCGTTACCGCACGGATCGCTGCGTTGAGGCCGGGGACGTCGCCTCCGCCGGTCAGGACACCGATTCTTGTCATGGAGACCTCCCACTGCATGACGGTGGTCAGTTGTCGCTGAGCAGTCGGCCGCGGCTGCGTGGGCCCTGGGCCGACGGCCACAGACAACTGATTGCAACTACTCTACCGCGCCAAGTTCGGCGCTGCGAAACTGGGCCTTCGGGCTTGTGAAGCCGCCGGCCGCATCGATCACGCCCGCCGAGCCGAAGAGCCGGATCTTTTCGCGTACGGCCTCCTTGACGGCATCGCGGCCGAGGCCAATGCTCTTCCTGGGGTCGGTCGAGTCTGGGAACTCGGCCAAGCCCTTGCGGATACCTTCGAGGAAGGCCTGGTTGAGCGCCGTTGCCACGTTCACCTTGCAGATGCCGTTGGCGATCGCCTCGACGATGCTCTCGTGCTTGACGCCCGACGACCCGTGCAGGACGAGGGGCGTATTGGGGATCTGAGCGTGGATGGCCTTGACACGTGGGATATCGAGCTCTGCCTCGCGCGAGGTCATGGCATGCACCGAACCACAGGCGATGGCCAGGGAGTCGACCTGGGTGAGTTCCACGAAGCGGCGGGCCTCATCCGGGTCGGTCATAGCGGCGGTCACCTGCTCGGCCGTCACATGGTCGCTCGTCTGGAGCACTTTGCCCAGCTCGGCTTCCACAGGCAGGTCAACGGCATGGGCGATCTCGACGATCTTGCGGGTTGTGGCCACGTTCTCGTCGAAGGGCTTCTTGGAGCCATCGTACATGAGCGAGGTGAAGCCGGCGCGCAGGCAGCGTACGTTCTGATCGAAATCGGTGCCGTGGTCGAGGTGCAGCACCACCGGCACGGTGGCGATGCTGGCCGCGATGCGGACCAGGCCGGCTGCGAACTCGAGGCCTGCGTAGCGGATGGCGCCTTGGCTCACTTGCAGGATCACGGGGGCGCGCTCCTCCTCGGCTGCCTCGATGATGGCCTGGACCTGCTCCATGTTGTTGGCGTTAAAGGCACCAACGGCGAAGTGCCGGCGCAGCGCCTCCTGGAGAACGGGCTTGCTACTGACGAGAGGCATGACATCCCTCCTGTTTGGTGATGGGCATGAAAAACGAGCCCACATGAGATGGCCCGTGTTGCGCATTGCGGGGCTGGCTGGGGCTGGGCGCCTTTGCCGGCTCCCCAAGGCTCCGGGCATCAGGCAAAGAATGAGGGCTGAACCCCATCGGGTTAGCCCTGCTCCTGACCTCCATTGGCGGCTGCAAAGGCGGGGAGATCGTTTGTCAGAATCCGCCATGCCAGTATACAATGAGGTGCCGAAGGTGGGACTCGAACCCACACGGAGTTTGCCTCCAGCGGTTTTTGAGACCGCCGCGTATGCCATTCCGCCACTTCGGCGCGCGCAAAAGTATAGGCGGGGACAGGGATTTCGTCAAGTGTAGTCGTGGGCAACGGAAGCAGCCCTGCGCGGTGGCTGGCCACTGCGCTAGCCGACGGGAAGGCGTAGGCAGCCATGGATGAGCAAGCGCTGATCGCAGAAGCGCGCACAGGGAACCCCCAGGCGTTCAACGCTTTGGTCGGTGCCTACCAGGGTGTGGCATACAACGTTGCCTACCGCGTGATCGGTCACCCTGATGCGGCGGCGGATGCGACGCAGGATGCCTTCCTGGCCGCCTACCGCGCACTGCCCACGTTCCGCGGCGGCTCGTTCAGGGCCTGGCTTCTGCGCATCGTGGCCAATGTGTGCTACGACCAATTGCGCCAGAGAAGGCGGCGCCCTCAGGTGTCGCTGGAGGACATGGCCGAGGATCCCGACTATGCGTCGTCGCTGTCCGATGGTCGCGAGAGTCCCGAAGAGGCGGTGCTTCGGCAGGATGTGAGGCGGGCGATCGAAGTGGCCATTGCCAAGCTGCCTTTCGACCAGAGGGTGACGGTTGTGCTGTCGGACGTGGAGGGATTCAGCTACGAAGAGATCGCGGCGGCCACAGGCGCCTCGCTGGGGACGGTGAAATCGCGGCTGAGCCGCGCCCGGGCCCGGCTGCGGGATTATCTGGCTCAGGGCCGGGAACTTTCGAGGCGCTGATTTCGTCTTGGTGATGAGTTATTGGAGCGGGTGCGAGACATGGAGAAGGGCGATGCTGGATTTCCTGGGTCGATTGCAGCGCTCTGAGCACAGCTACTGCCAGGAAAACCTATCGAGCTACCTTGATGGGGAGCTGTCGCCCCGCGCCCGGGAGCGGGTGGACAGGCACCTGGCGGAGTGCGAGCGCTGCCGTTGGGATCTGGAGACGTTGCAGCGCACGGTGGGGCTGCTGCGTGCCATGCCGCGGCCGAAGGCCCCTCGCTCCTTTGCGATCCCGGAGACAATGCCAGCTCCGGCCCTGCCATTCTGGATGCGCCCTGGCGTCTATACTGCGCTGCGCGCGGCGACGGCTACCGCCGCGCTCTTCTTTGTGATGACCGTCGCCGGCACGGTGCTATCGGTGCCGATGCAAAGCCGCGCTCCGGCAGGCGCTGCGCCTATGCTGGCGGCCGCTAAGGCGGCGGCCACTGCCCCTGCCGCAATGCCTCTGCCGGCGACTGCTGCGCAGAATGCTGAAGCGCTGCCCAACGGTACCCCGGCAGCTCCCAAGTTTGGGGCCGGCGCCGCGACCCCGTCGGCTGCGCCCGCTGCCGCGGCAGCAGCGGAGGCGCCGGTATCGCCCGCTCCCGGCGAGCCGACCCTGACCGCTGAGGAGGCAACCCGTCGGGCCAGCGCTCCGCTGGGCAAGGGAGGTGGAGCGCTGCCCGGGCCGACGGCCGACCTGGCAGGCACGGCGGCGCCCCCGTCGGTAGCCGCCCAGCCGACGCCCGAGGAAGCAACTGGGCGTGGCACCCCGAGTGAGGCGACACCCACTCCTTTGGAGGTGGCACGAGCCTTGAGCGTGCCTCAGGAGGAATCTACAGCCCGGGCCGGCGACGTGAGTGGGCCGGACCGGGGCCAGGCATCGGCTACCGCCGCGGCCAGTGTGTCGCTCGAGGCTCAGCCAGGTGCGCCCGATGCGTCGCGGGAGGCGCGACTGCGGCTGGTCGCCTTCCCCTGGCAGACCCTGCTCGTGGCAACGGCAGGCGTGCTGGCGGCGCTCGTCGCCGCTACCCTCTGGCTTCGCTCGGCGCGCTCGCGCTGGCCCTGATTGAGGGACAATTGATGGGCATTGCGGAACCCGGACGGGAGGGAGCCCCTTCCCGCCGGCTCCTCCAATTCCATCAACTCCTCCGGTTCCTCACTGTATGCCCCTTGTAGGCGACTTCCGAACATGGTATAATCACCCGTTGGCAGGAACGCCGTTACTTGGGGGATACCGAGACGTGCTATTTCGCAGACAGCAGAAGCAGGAACAGAAGAGCATTCAGGAGAGCCTGACCAAGACGCGCCGGACGTTTCTGGGCCGGCTGGCGACGACGCTGCTGGGCCATGGCGATGTCGACGAGGCTTTCTGGGAGGAGCTGGAGGAGTCGCTGATCCTGGCCGACGTGGGCATGGACACGACCCTCGATGTGGTGGGCAACGTCCGCCGCTTTGCCGAAAGCCGGGCGATGCGCAAGGCCGACCAGGTGGAGGAGTTGCTGCGCCAGGAGCTGGTGCGCATCCTCACGGAGAACCAGCGGCCGTACCTGGAGGGCGAGCGCAAGCTGTCGGTGGTGTTGGTGGTCGGCGTGAACGGCTCGGGCAAGACGACGAGCATCGCCAAGCTCGCCCGCTATCATCAGGAGCGTGGCGACCAGGTGCTGTTGGGGGCTGCCGATACCTTCCGGGCCGCGGCCATCGACCAGTTGCGCATCTGGGGCGAGCATGTGGGGGTCGATGTGATTGGCCATCAGCAGGGCTCAGACCCGGGCGCCGTCGCGTTCGACACCGTCCAGGCAGCCCTGGCCCGTGGAGCCAACGTGGCCATCATCGACACGGCAGGCCGCCTGCACACCAAGCACAACCTGATGGCAGAACTGCAGAAGGTGCGTGGCGTGGTGGCCAAGCAGGTGCACCGGGCGCCCCACGAGACGCTGCTGGTGCTCGATGCCACGACCGGGCAGAATGCGCTTTCGCAGGCCAAGGCCTTTTGCGAGGCGGTGCAGGTGACCGGCGTGGTTTTGGCCAAACTCGACAGCTCGGCCAAGGGGGGCATGGCCTTCAGCATTGCCCGCGAGCTGAAACTGCCCATCCACTTTGTGGGCACCGGCGAGCGGGTCGACGATTTCGCCAGGTTCGACCCCGAGGCCTTTGTGGAGGGGCTGTTCGAGCGAGAAGCGGTGTGAGACGTTGACACGAGTGTAGGCGCTGTGCGTGATGGGGCTGCGGGGGCGCCCCACGCACGCAACATATAACGGAAAGGAATGTGGAGCATGGAAGAACTTGTTCGCACCATCGACGAGCTGCAGCAGCGAATCAACCAGATCATGGTGCGTCTTTGACGTTGCCGGCCAGGAAGAGAAGGCAGCCAGGCTCGAAGAGCAGTCGACGGCACCTGGCTTCTGGGATGATGCAGAGGCTGCTCAGCGTACGATGCAGGAACTCGCCCGGCTGAAGGAAGGGGTGGCGCGGTGGCGCGGGCTAAGCACCCGGGCCAGCGAGGCGCGGGACCTGGCCGAGCTGGTGAGTGCCGATGAGGATGCTGCCCTGGCCATGCAACTGGCGGAAGAGGTGCAGGTGATCCAGGGCGAGCTGGAGAGGCTCGAGTTCGAGCTCTTGTTTTCGGGCCCGTACGACGAACGCGATGCGCTGCTCTCGATCCATGCGGGGGCCGGCGGCACCGAGTCGCAGGATTGGGCCTCGATGCTGATGCGCATGTACCTACGCTGGGCTGAGGAGCGGGGGTTCAAGACGACGGTGCTCGACGTGTCGGAGGGCGAAGAGGCGGGGATCAAGAGCGCAACGATCCAGGTGCAGGGGCGCTACGCCTACGGCTACCTGCGCTCGGAGCGGGGGGTGCACCGGCTGGTGCGCCTGTCGCCGTTCGATGCGGCGCATCGCCGCCACACATCCTTCGTGCTGGTCGAGGTGATTCCAGACATCGGCGAGGAGATCGAGGTCACCGTCAACCCCGACGATCTGCGCATCGATGTGTTCCGGGCGGCGGGGCACGGTGGTCAGAACGTGCAGAAGAACTCGACGGCGGTCCGTATCACGCACCTGCCGACGGGCATCGTGGTGAGCTGCCAGAATGAGCGCTCGCAGGGGCAGAACCGCGAGGTCGCGATGCGCGTGCTCAAGGCGCGCCTCTACGAGCTGGAGCGGAGCAAGCAAGAAGAGGAGCATGCCAGGTTGAAGGGTGAGCATGTCGCGGCGGGCTGGGGCAACCAGATCCGCTCCTATGTGCTGCATCCTTACCAGATGGTCAAGGACCTGCGCACAGGCTATGAAACGGGCAACACGGCCGGTGTGCTCGACGGCGGCCTCGACGGGCTCATCGAGGCGTACCTCCGGGCACAGGTGGGCCAGACGGTGGCCTAGCCTGAAAAAAAGGCTCCGCTGCGCCCGGAAGGGGCAGGAGCCGTGTCCTCTGGGGTTTTGGGGCGGCAGGTTGCGGGGTGCTGCCTCAAAACCCCTTTTCAGTGGACGCCCCTGCGCGCCGGGCTTGTGCTGGGGGCAGGCGAATACTACAGGCCGACCTTCGCCAGCTCGCGCACCTGGTCTTCCACCGTCTCGTAGCGGCTAAGGTCGATCTCGCGGAAGGATTCGGGGGGTACCTCGCCTTCTCGGCGCAGGCGTTGCACGATGCGGTCGAACATTTCCTTAGAGAGGGAAGGCACGCGGATCACGTCGCGCTTCTCGGAGTGGCCGTTGGCTACCCAGGCGTTGTAGCTGATCATCTCCAGCGAGCCGTCGGCATGCTCCTTGGTGAGGATACGGTGCTCGATGCGCTGGCGAGGGGAGGCGCCGGGTTCGGTGAGGATGTAGAACTTGAAGAAGCGCTCGCCCGGACCCAGGTGCATCAGGGGCAGCGGCTCGCCCCGCTTCTCCGTGGGCTGCGAGCCGTTCTGTTCCCTGTGTGTCGTGCTCTGGCCCTCTTTCTCGCGCACCATTCCTCGCCCAGCTTCCTGTTGGGCACGATTGGCCGTGCCAACGGTGCGCCTAGTCTACCATGCTGCGAGAAGAGAGTCAAGCCCAGGTTGGCGTGCGACCCAGGGCTTTTTCCAAGTCGGCGTTATGTGTTGCCCGGCCCCTTCGCAGGCCAGCGCTCGCCACGTTGGGAGGCCCGCAGAATCTGCTCAGGGTGACATAAGCGGGGCCTCGAAAAAGCCCTGCCGGAACGTCCGCAACGCGGCCCGAACAAGTTCGGGCGACTGGATGCGGCGGGCATTCTGCGAGTGTGGTGGTGGGGGGCAGGACGGGCGCTTGTTGCGCCTCCTGCTCCCCACCGCACTCGCGACCCTGCGCCCCACGCTGTCGGGCGGGTGCGGGCGCACCTCAGAACTATCAGTACTTGTAGTGTTCTGGTTTGTAGGGCCCTTCGGCGGGCACTCCGAGGTAGTCGGCTTGCCTTGGCGTGAGCTTGGTCAGCTTAGCGCCCACGTGTTCCAGGTGCAGGCGGGCGACCTCCTCGTCTAGGGCCTTGGGCAGCCTGTACACGCCGACCTGGTAGTCGTTGCGGGCCAGGTCGATCTGTGCCAGGGTCTGGTTGGTGAACGAGTTCGACATGACAAAGCTGGGGTGGCCCGTGGCGCAGCCCAGGTTGACCAGCCGGCCCTCGGCCAGCACGTAGATGGCGTGCCCGTCGGGGAAGACCCACTTGTCGACCTGCGGTTTGATGTTGATCTTGCGGATGCCGGGCACCTCGGGCAGGCGGCCGACCTCGATCTCATGATCGAAGTGGCCGATGTTGCAGACGATGGCCTGGTCCTTCATCTTGAGCATGTGCTCGAGGGTGATGACTCCAACGCACCCGGTGGCAGTGACATAGATGTCGGCATAGGGCAGCGCATCCTCCACCGTGACGACAGGGTAACCGGCCATGGCGGCCTGCAGGGCGCAGATGGGATCCACCTCGGTGACCCACACCTTGGCGCCAAAGTTGCGCAGGCTCTCGGCCGAGCCCTTGCCTACATCGCCATAGCCGCAGACGACCGCCGTCTTGCCGGCGATCATGACGTCGGTAGCGCGCTTGATGCCGTCGACCAGCGATTCGCGGCAGCCGTAGAGGTTGTCGAACTTGGACTTGGTGACCGAGTCGTTGACGTTGATGGCTGGGAAGAGCAGCTCACCCCGCTCCATCATCTGATAGAGGCGGTGCACGCCGGTGGTCGTCTCCTCTGAGACGCCGCGGATTTCCTGGACGATGCTGTGGAACCAGCCGGGGCGCTCGGCGAGCCGCCTCTTGAGCACCTGGTTGACGATGCGCAGCTCATGGCTGCTGGTGGGCTCGTCGAGGATGGCGGGGTTCTCTTCGGCGCGGTAGCCGCGGTGCACCAAGAGGGTTGCATCGCCGCCGTCGTCGACGATCTGGTTGGGGCCGCGCCCGTCGGGCCAGGTGAGGGCACGCAGGGTGAACTCCCAATAGTCCTCGAGCGACTCGCCCTTGTAGGCAAAGACGGGGATGCCGCGCGCGGCGATGGCTGCGGCCGCATGGTCCTGGGTCGAGAAGATGTTACAACTGGCCCAGCGGACGTCGGCGCCCAGCTCGGCCAATGTCTCGATCAGGACGGCGGTCTGGATGGTCATGTGCAGCGAGCCGGTGATGCGCAGGCCGGCGAGGGGCTTTTGCGGCCCGTACTTCTTGCGCGTAGCCATGAGGCCCGGCATTTCGTGCTCGGCGATCTCGATCTCTTTGCGGCCGAAATCAGCGAGCGAGATGTCTTTGACGACGTACTGCGCCCCGGTGTGAGTGGTAGCCATGCTCTTCTCCTTCCGGCAGTTTCAGTTCTGTTCGTTCCCGAGTTCCCTACAGTCGTGGAGTTTGGTGCCCCTCGCGGCGATGACCGGCAGGCCGCCCGCGACCTCAACGGTCACCACGACGAGTTCGCTGAGCCCGGCGCGAGCCAGCCATTCGCGCACCGCTTCTGGCTCAAAGCCAAGCCACAGGTCCCCCAGCTTCTCGCGGACCCAGTCCTGCTCGTGGCGCACCAGGTCCAGCACCACGACGCGGCCGCCGCTGCGCGCGACGCGCGTAGCCTCAGCGAGAGCCACCTCGGGCCTGCGCGTGTGGTGCAGGGTCTGGCTGAGGAGCACCACATCGCCCAGGTTGCTGGGCAGGGGCAGAGCCTCCAGCTCGCCGAGGCGTACCTCCACCCTGCTCAGGCCACCGGCCCGGGCTTTGGCTTCGAGGGTGCGCACCATGGCCGGCGAGGAATCGATGGCGATCACGCGATGCCCCAGCCGCGCCAGGGGCAGGGCGACATCCCCCTCGCCTGCGCCCAGGTCGATGACCGTGGTGGGGGGCAGGGCCATCATCATGGCGATGGCGATCCCTTCTGGCCCGCCTCCTGCTTTCGCCAGGTTGTGGTAGCTGCCAGCCAAGGCATCAAAGAAATCACGGGTGCGCGCCCGGCGCGCTTCGAGCACAGCCCTCTGGCGCTCGCGATCGGCCTGTTCCTGAGGCAGGCGGGCGATGGCTGCGCGGATGACAGCAACGAGAGCTTCATCGCGGAGCAGGCGATCGGCGAGACTGTACCAGATGAAAGTGCCATCGCGGCGGTCGGAGACCAGCTCGCCGCGGCGCAGGATGGCCAGGTGCCGGCTGACGGTCGACTGGGGGAGGGCCAGCACCTCGGTTAGCTCGCCGACGGTAAGCGGGCAGTCGAGCAGGGCGCGAATGGCGCGCAGGCGCGTCTCGTCGGCGAGGACCTGGAAAAGGGCTTCGGCTCGGGCATTGGCTGTTCTGGGCATATTCAGCAGTATATCCGGATATGCGGATACGTCAAATCGTGTCGAGCGCGTACCTGTCCAGAGTCGAGCGTAGAGAGGATGCACGCGGCTGTGTGCCCTTGCCGCGATCCCCCGGGCAAGTGCGCGCAGGACGCGAGACAGGGCTGCACAGGATGGACGGGATGTCGCCGGGCTTTGCCTGCGGAGGGCGTTGCTGCAGGCACGGCCCGGCGCCCGCCAAGGACAATCAAATGAGTGCGTGTGCCGGCTGAAGCATGGCCGGGCTTGGTAAAGGCGCGCCTCTACCAAGCCCGGCACCAGGCGGTATCGGAGCCCGACGCTACATCGCCAGATCGCCTGACGCGTAGTAGAGGCGGAGGCGGGCCAGATCGGGCTGCAGCCACACCTGCTCGGCCAGGTGGGGTGGCTCGTCGACGAAGAGCCGCACGCAGACTGTGGCACCATCGACAAAGAGGTCGACCAGCGTCTCGGAGCCCAAGGGCTGGACCACGTAGACGCGGCCGGGGATGGCCTGGGGCGAGCCGGCCGGCACCAGGGCCAGGTGTTCTGGCCGGATGCCCATCGTCACCGTGGCGCCGTTGGCAAGGTCGGTCGGGACGCTTGGGCGCAGCGGGGTGATGTCGAGGCGGAAGTCGCGCCCTGCCAGGAACAAGGCCTCAGGTGTGCGTTCGAGCCGGCAGGGGATCAGATTCATGGGCGGGCTGCCGATAAAGGCGGCCACGAAGGTGGTCTGCGGCCGACGGTAGACCTCGAGTGGGGACCCAACCTGCACCAGCTTGCCCTGATGCATGACGGCGATGCCGTCGGCCAGAGCCATGGCCTCGGCCTGGTCGTGGGTCACGTAGACCGAGGTGATGCCCACCTCCTGTTGCAGGTGTTTGAGGAAAGCGCGCGCTTCCAGCCGCAGTTTGGCGTCGAGGTTGCTCAGCGGCTCATCGAAGAGGAACACCTGCGGCCGGTGCACCACGGCGCGGGCCACAGCGGCGCGCTGCTGCTGGCCGCCGGAGAGCTGGCCCGGCCGGCGGTCCAGCAATGGGGCAATCTGCAGGCTGTGCGCCACATCGTTCACTCGGCTCCGGATCTCGCTCTTGGGAACCCCGCGGACCTTGAGGGGGTAGCCGATGTTGTCGAGGATGGTCATATGGGGGTAGAGCGCATAGTCCTGGAACACCATCGCGACATCGCGGGCGCGTGGGGGGAGGTCGCTCACATCCGTATCGCCGATGCTGATGCGGCCGCTGGTGGGCGTCTCGAGCCCTGCGATGAGGCGCAGGGTGGTCGTCTTGCCGCAGCCCGAAGGGCCGAGCAGGGCGAAGAACTTGCCGTCGTCGAGGGTCAACGTCACGTCGTTGACCGCCGTGACGGCGCCGAACTGCTTGAAAACGTGTTCGAGTACAATCTTGGCCATGTGGGTCCTTTGTCCAATCGTGTCAGCGCTTGATGCCGCCGAAGAAACGGAAGCCGTAGCGCCAGTTCACCAGCAGGTAGAGCACGACGACCGGGATCGTGTAGAGCAGAGCATACGCCGAGACCAGGGTGATGATCGGCGTGCCGGCCTCTGTGTAGAAGGAGTAGATGGCCACGGAGGCAGGCATGTTCTCGGGGCTCCGCAGGAGGATGAAGGGGATCAGGAACGTGCCCCACGCGTTCACAAAGGCCCAGATGGCGACCACCATCATTCCTGGGCGCACCAGGGGCAGGACGACATCGCGGAAGACCTGAAACGAGTTCGCACCGGCGACCAGGGCAGACTCCTCATAGGAGCGGGGGATGGCTTCGACAAAGTCGCGCATCATAAAGATACCCGATGGTAGGAGGCCGCCCGTGAGGGTGAGGATCACAGCCAACTGGGTGTCGATCAATCCCAGGTGGTAGATCAACAAGAAGATGGGTACCATGGCTGCGGTACCGGTCACCACCGACGAAAAGAGCATCAGCATGTACACGAGCAGGTCCTTGGCAGGGACTGCCGTGCGCGAGAGGGCGTAGGCGGCCAGCGTGGCGATGAACGTGGTACCAAGCATCGTACCCCCGGCCTGGATGATGGTGTTCCGGGTAAGGGCACGCATCGCGAAGGCGTTGTTCAGCACCGCCCGGAAGTTGGCCAGAGTCGGGTGTGTGGGCAGGGCGACAGCCAGGTTGGCCTTGACGTCGAAGGGTGCGACCAGGAGCCAGAGCAGCGGGAGCACGAAGAACGTGCCCACGAGGGCGACGACAACGTAGAACAGGGTGCGTGTAAGGACCAGCCGGACGGTCTTCATGAGCGCACCGCCTGTCTGCGGAGTATGGCGAGGTAGCCCAGGGCGAGGGTGAGGTTGATGAGCATTACGACGACGGCGATCGCCCCGCCACGACCGAACTCAAAGTACTTGAATGCGATCCGGTAGGTGTAGATCGACATCAGCTCGGTCTTGAAGGCTGGGCCGCCGCCGGTGAGCAGGAAAGGCGTGAAGGTGTTGAAGGTCCAGAGGGTGATCATGATCATGTCGGTCAGGATGTGGCTGGAGATCAGCGGCAACAGGATGTCGCGGAACTTTTGCCAGGCGGAGGCACCAGCCACCTCGGCCGTCTCCAGGTAGGAGGGGGGGATGGTCGCGAGGGCCGAGGAGAAGAGAAGCATGGAGAAGGCCGTGCCCCGCCAAGTGTTGAACACGATGATCGACTCCAGCGGGTGTTCGAGTAGCCAGTCGATCTGGGCCGGGGTGAAGACGTGCAGGAGCGAGTTGAGGGTGCCAAAGTCACGGTCCAGGTAGGCCACCCAGGCGAAGGCGATGACTACGTCGGGGATGATCCATGCCAGGATTACGATGGTGAAGACGATCTCGCGCAGGATGCCCTTGCGGCGGTTGAAGAGGGCGGCGATCAGGAGGCCCAGCCCCACCTGGCCGATGAGGGCCGAGCCGACCACGTACTTGAGGGTGATGACGAGGGCGTTGCCGAACTCGCCGGAGTGCATCCATTTGCTCACGTTGAGCAGGTCGCGGTAGTTGGCCAGGCCCACGAATTGCCAGTTGACGGCGGTCGCGCCGGTCAGCGTCTGGTTGGTGAAGCTGAGGAAAAAGACCCATACGAAGGGGAAGAGGATAAAGATGGCGATGAAGAGCAAAGCCGGGGCCAGGAAGAGCAGGCCACCCCGGCGGGAAAGCACGCCACGGGCTGTATCCACCGAATCACCTCATCTGCGGGCTGGGGCGGAACCAGACGCCTGGTTCCGCCCCACGACGAACCCTACTTGGACTCGATCACCTTGTCGGCGCCGGCGATCTGTTTGACGGCGTCGGCATAGGCCTTCATCGCCTGGGCAGGCGTCATCTCACCCGAGACCACGCGCTCGGTCATGCGCTGCGCCTCTTCAGAGATCTTGGTGTACTCGGGCAGCATGGGGCGCACCGTCGTCAGCGGCATCAGCGCCTTGCCCATGGCCGTGAGGACCGGGTCATTGGTGATAGGCACGTCGTCGCGGATGCGGGTGCGCGGCTCGATGGCCTGGTAGGCGGTGAGCGCCTCCTTGCTGTTCATGAAGGCGAGGAACTGCCAGGCCTCCTTGCCGTACTTGGTGTTGGGGTTCAGCACAAAGCCGGTGCCACCGGAGATGGTGACAAAGTCCTGGCCCTTGTAGCCCTTGCCCTTCTCCACCGCCGGCATCTTGGCCCAGAGGACGATCTCGTCGCGGTTGGGGATCTCCCACTCAGAGCCCTTGCCAAGCACCGAGCGCCAGAACCAGTCGCCCTCGACGAGCATGGCGATCTTGCCGTCGCGGAAGCCGGCGAACGACTGGTTGCGGCCGTCTTTCAGGAGTTGGATGCGGGCATCACCCAGCTTCTCATCGACATAGACCGTCTTGTAGAAGTTGAGGGCCTGCTCGATGCCCGGGGCGCTGGCGATCCACTTGTTGGCGGCAAAGTCGTACATGCCGATGCCGGTGCCCAGGAGGACCATATCCCAGCCCTGCATCGTGGTGGCCTCGCCCATCGCCGTGCCGGCGTTGATCTGCAGCGGCGTCACGCCCGGCAGTTTGGCCTTGAGCGTACGAGCAGTATCGAGCAGTTCCTGCCAACTGTTGGGCTGCCACGGCGTCTTGATGCCCGCCTTCTCGAAGAGGTCCTTGCGGTAGAAGATGGCGCGGGTGTCGGTGCCGGAGGCGATGCCATAGATCTTGCCCTGGTAGCTGAGCAGTTGCTGCAGGCCGGCCGGGATGTGGCTCCAGCCTTCCCAGCTCTTGACGTCGGGCCCGCCGATCTCCTCGAGCGGCTTGAGCATGCCGCCCGCCACAAACTCGGGCACCCAGAAGCCGTCGAAGGCCATGACATCGGCGCCTTTGCCCACCTTCAGGTCGAGGGCGTACTGCTGTTTGAGCTCCTCATCGGAGCCACCGAACTCCACCATATCGACGGTGATGTTCTGTCCGGCAGCTTTGGCCTGCTTCTCGAATTCGGGCTTGAGGTAGGTCTTGAACCACTTGACCAGGTTGGCGTTGACGCCTCCCTCCACACAGCGGCAGGTCATCTTGAGCGCAACCGGCGCGGCCGTTGGCTTGGGCGCAGCCGTGGGCGCGGCCGTGGGCGCCGAGGTGGCCACGGCCTTGGTGGGGGCCGGTGGCTGAGTGGGGGTCGGTGCGGGCTGCGCGCACGCTGCGATGATGGTCGACAGCGCGACGAGCAGCACCACCATGGCGAGGGGCCTACAGGCATGGATGCGCATCGCTCTTCTCCTTTCCAGTCTTACGATGACCGAAGGCGCCCACATGCTCAGTTGCGTGGGGCGCTCTATGCCGAGAGCTGCTGTGCTCTCGCTCAAGCCCACCCTGCAGCATCAGGCAAAGGGCATGCAGACGGCTGCCCGACCGCCGCTGGGACGCCGCTCTGGCCCGCTGCACGCGGGGCTGCTTGACCAGGGAAGAGATGTGAACCGGCCGCTGTGGGGGCCGGAGCAACTACCTGTGTCTCGTTGCTACACTTTGGATCGATCTCATGGAGTCGTTTCGGGGAAACGCCATTGCCTGAACCCGATGGCGAAAAAGCCGATGCGCCCACGGGTCTCGCTGCCGAGGCGAACACAGGCCGGCACAAGCGCGTATTCTGAGTGGGCACTGCCGCGAGTGCACCCAGCGCCCCGGGCCAGGCAGGAATCGCCTCTGGCCGGGTCGGGGCTCCGCGCGCACAGGATGCACGCGTGTGCATGATGTGCCCAAACAACAACTTCTGAGCATATTGTACAATGGCTGTTCGGGGCTGTCAAAAGTGCTGTCGAGCGCCTCACGGGGTCCAGGGCTTTTTCAAAGTCGGCGTTATGTGTAGCCCGGACCCTTCGCAGGCCAGCGTTCGCCACGTTGGAAGGCCCGCAGAACCTGCTCAGGGTGACATAAGCGGGACTTTGAAAAGGCCCTGCACGGGGTCGCACAACGCTTGCTATACAAGACAGAATGTGTTAGAATCCCATGTCAGAGGGTATCGTTTCAGCCTGGTGCTGTGGAGATCTTGGAGGCGAGGCTTGGACGTGCGAGGCAGGCTGGTCTGGTGGTACGGGGTGGAGCTTCCCGGCGGTGACGAAGCGGAAGAGCTCAGGGCGGAGAAGCCCGCTATGGACCTGGCTCTGGGATCGCGCAGGCAAGCGTTCAGGCCTCCGTGCGATGTGTTTGAGACTGACGAGCACATTGTCATCAAGGTCGAGATCGCGGGCATGCGCGAGGAGGACTTTCGCATCTCGCTTGACGGGCTGGTGCTGCGGATCGAGGGCTCCCGGGGCGATACGGTGGAGAAGCTGGCCTACCAGCGTATGGAGATCAACTATGGACAGTTCCGGCTGGCCATCCGATTGCCCCACGCGGTGAGCCAGTCGGAGGTTGATGCCTCTTACGACAAGGGTTTCCTCTCGGTCTATGTCCCGCGCCGGCCCCAGCGACGGCGGATACCCATTTCGGAAGCAGGCGAGTAGGTGGGCGCTCTGGCCACTGCGATGGTGGGGCGGAGCTGAGGGCTGGGGCCTGACCAGCCAAGTGGGCGGTGCGTGCAGGAGTGGCGTGCGCCAAGGCTCCCATCGCAACGCTCAGCACGGCCGGTCGAGCCGGGCTCGCGTTTGCCAAGGGATTTGGTCCATTGACGATGAAACCTGATACGAAGCAAGAGAATAGCCAGGGTGGGTCGGTTACCGTCCCGGAAGTGTTGCCGGTCCTTCCTCTGAAGAACACGGTGATCTTTCCGATGACGTTGCAGCCCCTGATCGTCGGGCAGCCGCGTTCCATCCAGTTGGTCGACGAGGTTGTGGTGGGCGAGCGCCTGGTGGCATTGGTGGCCCTGAAGAATGAAGGGGCCGAAGAGCCGATGCCGGAAGACCTCTACCAGATGGGCACCATGGCGCTGATCCATCGCCTGATGAAGGCGCCCGACGGCACGACACGCCTGATCATCCAGGGGCTGGAGCGCATCCGCATCGGCGACTATGTGCAAACCTCCCCCTACCTGAAGGCCCACGTGGAGGCTGCGCCCGACCAGTTGGAGCAAGGGCTGGAGATTGAGGCGCTGATGCGGAACGTGACCGAATCGTTCCGCAAGCTGGTGTCGCTCGTCTCGTACCTGCCGGAAGAACTGGCGATGGCCGCGCTGTCGACGGATGACCCTCGGCAGTTGGTGTACATGGTAGCGACCGGCGTGCGCATGTCGCTGGCGGACGCACAACAGATCCTGGAGCTGACGAGCCTGCGCGAAAAGCTGCAGAAGCTGAGTGTCGTGCTGGCGCGAGAGGTCGAGGTCCTCGAGCTGGGCAAGAAGATCCAGACCGAGGCGCAGGGCGAGATGGAAAAAGCGCAGCGCGAGTACTTGCTGCGTGAACAGCTCAAGGCCATTCGCAAGGAGTTGGGCGAGGACGATGAGCAGGCCGAGGTCTCGGAACTGCGCCAGAAGATCGAAGCGGCAGGTATGCCGGACGAGGCGAAGCAGGAGGCTCTGAAGGAGCTGGACCGGCTCTCAAAGATGCCGTCGGCTGCCGCCGAGTACTCGGTGATTCGGACCTATCTCGGCTGGTTGGTGGACCTGCCCTGGCAGGTGGCGACGGAGGACCACCTCGACATCGCCCAGGCACGCCAGGTCCTCGATGAGGATCACTATGATCTGGAGAAGCTGAAGGAGCGCATCCTCGAGTACCTGGCGGTGCGCAAGCTACGCCAGGAGCGGGGGAGGCCTGCCGAACGCGAGGATGCGGCAACGCACGACTATATCCGCCGTGAGCGGGAAGGGGTTATCCTGTGCTTTGTGGGCCCTCCAGGCACGGGCAAGACGTCGCTCGGGCAATCGATCGCGCGGGCCCTGGGCCGGAAGTTCATACGCCAGTCGTTGGGGGGCGTGCGCGACGAGGCCGAGATTCGCGGCTTCCGGCGCACCTACGTAGGGGCCATGCCGGGGCGCATCATCCAGGCCATGCGCCGGGTGGCGTCAAAGAACCCGGTCTTTATGCTCGACGAGATCGACAAGCTGGGCGCGGATTTCCGGGGCGACCCGGCCGCCGCGCTGCTGGAGGTCTTGGACCCAGAGCAGAACCGAGAGTTCCGTGACCATTACCTGGATGTGCCCTTCGATCTGTCGCAGGTGATGTTCATTACCACGGCCAACGTTCTCGACACCATCCCGGGCCCGCTGCGCGACCGCATGGAAATCCTGCAGCTCTCTGGGTACACCGAGGACGAGAAGGTGCGCATCGCGCAGGGCTACCTGGTGCCGCGGCAGATTCGGGAGAATAGCCTGCGCCCCGACGAGATCTCCTTTTCAGAGGAGGCGCTGCGGCGGATCATCCGCGACTATACGCGTGAAGCCGGCGTGCGCAACCTGGAGCGCGAGATCGGCTCGGTGTGCCGCAAGGTGGCGACACGCATCGCTGAAGGAAATGGTGGGGCTGTTGCCGTTACGCCCGAGCTGGTGGCCGAGTACCTGGGGCCGGCCCGTTTCTTCTACGAGGCGGCGGAGCGCACTGAGCTTCCGGGGGTGGCGATCGGGCTTTCGTGGACGCCCACCGGCGGCGACATTCTGTTCATCGAAGCCACGCGCATGCCGGGTAGCAAGGGCTTTACCCTGACAGGGCAATTGGGCGACGTGATGCGCGAGTCGGCTCAGGCCGCGCTGAGCTATGTGCGGGCCAATGCCGCCCATCTGGGGCTGGCCCCAGATTTTTACGACCATGTGGATATCCACCTGCACGTGCCAGAGGGCGCGATTCCGAAAGACGGTCCATCGGCAGGTGTGACGATGGCCACGGCGCTGGCTTCGCTGCTCACCGGGCGGCCAGTGCGGGCTAACGTAGGGATGACCGGTGAGATCACGCTGCGGGGCCAGGTGCTGCCGGTTGGTGGCATCAAGGAGAAGGTGCTGGCTGCCAACAGGGCGGGGCTGACGACCGTCATCCTGCCGCGCCGGAATGAGAAGGACCTGGAAGAGGTCCCCGCTGAGGTCAGGGAGAAGATGCGCTTTGTGCTGATCGACCGCATCTCCCAAGCCTTTGAGGAGGCGCTCGGCGATGGCATCTTTAGCGAGGCCGCGCCTGCAGCGACCGGCAGCGCAGGGCCTTCGGGGGAGGGCAAGGCCGAGAACCGACGACAAAAGAGAGGGACACGGAGGAAGGACTCCGCATAGTGGAAGAGGGGCAGCGCAAGGGGCTGCTCCCGCAGGCGTGTGGGGCCGGGGCCGCGGTATCCCGTCGGCACAGCTCCCGGGCGCCTGGAGTAATATCATGAATGGCGCGGCAAAGACCGTGCCGATGCGCCGGGTGGCAGAGCGAGAGGCCACGCGCTTTCAGAGGCCTCTCACTCCTATTCTATGGCCGGCATGCCTGCCAGGCGCGGGCGGGCATGGGGCCTATTCCACCGCGGGCGCCCATTCGGAGAGGATTGAGTGACACACAAGAAAAAGAATATGCAATGGCGGCGGGTGGACCTCCATATCCATACCCCCGCCTCGGCGTGCTACCAGCAGCCCGAGACGACCTTCCTGGACATTCTGCTGAAGGCAGAAGCCCGCGGGTTGGACGTTTTGGCTTTTACCGACCACAACACTGTGGCGGGCTATGCGGCGATGCGCCGCGAGATCGAGCAGTTGCTGTTCCTGGAGAGGCTAGAGCGGCTCCGCCCGGCTGAGAAGGAGCGGCTCGAGGAGTATCGGCGGCTATCGGAAAAGCTGTTGGTGCTGCCCGGTTTCGAGTTTACGGCCACGCTGGGTTTTCACATCCTGGGGATCTTTTCGGAGCGCACCAGCGTGCGTGAGCTGGAGCACATCCTGCTCGATCTGCGCATCCCGGCCGACAAGCTGGACTTGGGTTCGAGCGAGGTTGGCGCCACCGCCGACGTCCTTCAGGCTTACCGGGTCATTGCTCAGGCTGGGGGCATCGCCATTGCGGCCCACGCCAACTCGACGCATGGCGTGGCGATGCAGGACTTTGATTTCGGCGGGCAGACCAAGATTTCGTACACCCAGGACCCCCATCTGGCGGCTCTGGAGGTGACAGACCTGGACAGCCGGCGGCGGCGCTCGACCGCGTCGTTCTTCAACGGCTCCAAGCCCGAGTACCCCAGGCGCATGCATTGCATTCAGGGCTCCGATGCGCACCGCCTGATGCGCGACCCGGATGACCCGGCAAACCTGGGCGTAGGCGACCGGGCCACAGAGATGCTGCTGCCCGAGGTCAGCTTTGAGGCGATCAAAGCCGTCTTTCAGAGCAATGACTTTGCCTGCACCCGCCCGTACCGGCCGACCACGGCCCCATTCGACCACGTGCGGGCGGCCCGCGAGCAGGGGGCGAGCATCGTGCAGTCGTTCCACGAGAGCATGACGCGCAAAGGCGGGCGCATGTTGGCGGTGTTGAGCGATATTGTGGCCTTTGCCAACACCAATGGTGGAACGATCTACGTGGGGGTGAGCGCGAACCCCAAGACGGCGCCGGTGGGGGTCGAGCGGCCGGAGGAAGCGGTGGCGGAGCTCAAGGCCGAGATTGGGCGGCGCATCGCTCCCCCGATCGACGTGACGGTCGATGTGCTGCAGAGCGACGGCAAGCCGGTGGTGCGCATTGTGGTGCCGCGCGGCGAGAACATCCCCTACGCCGTCGAGGGGAGCCGCATCTACGTGCGGCAGGAGTCGGAGACCAACCTGGCCCTGCGCGACGAAATTGTGCAGCTTGTGCGCCAGGCGATTGAGAGTGAGCAGCGGGCGGCCGGGGACGGGGAAGAGACGGCGGTCGACCGCCCGGAAGCCGCCGAGCCGGAGCCTGCGGCTGAGGCTTCTGTGGATGTCTCGAGCGATGGGATCGAGGCGCCTCGCACCGGTGTGGAGGTGGTGCACACCGAGGAGCGCAAGGGAGTGCTGTACCACACCATGCGCGACCTGCGCAACGGCAGCCAGGTGCAGAACGTGACGCGCACTTCGGCGCGCCGGCTGTGGCAGTATGCGGTCTCGCGCTGTGAGAAGTACAAGCCCGAGGAGGCTGAGATCACCTGGGCCGGAAACATCGGGTTGTGGCGCAAGTACCAGCAGGGGCGGCGCACGCGCTACGACCTGGTGCAGCGGATGCCGGAGGGGGGCATCCGCGTGTACTACGGTGTGACCGAGGAAGGGATCCACGGGCCGTGGAAGGCCCTGGTGGGGGGCGAATAGTTGTAACGATGGCGAGGGCCTGCGGATACACACCGGCCGCAGGCCCTCGCCTGGCTTTCCCGGGATCGTGCAGAGCCTGCCGATAGGCGAGAGGAGCTACACCTCTATGCAACCCCAACCTCGCTGGGATGCTCCCTGTGTGGCTGCCGTGCAATGGGCACGGCAGCCTTTCTCTTCAAGAAGTCGTGTGAACCCGGCCCAGGCGTTGGAGAGGGCTGCGTCAGCGCTGGAAGCGCCTCTGGCGGAGGCGGCGCGTGCCGGCGCGCGCTTGGTGGCGTTGCCGTGGGGGCCGGATGGGGCGGCCAAGTCGCTCGGAGGCATGCCGGAAGGATCCGAGACGGTGGCCGCGTTCGAGGCCCTGGGAAAGAGGCTCGCCTCGACCTTCGGAGTGGCCCTGGCCGCAGGGCCTGTGCCGGTGGAGACGCCCGCGGGTGTGCGGTGGGTGGCCTACATTTTCGGGCCAGATGGCCGAGTGCTGGGCACCCAGGTGCAGACGCACCGGGGTGACGCTGAGCGGCGTGCCGGGGTGGTTGCAGGGGTGGATTTGGTGCCAATCGAGACGGCTGCCGGCCTGGTCGGCCTGGTCAGTGGCGCCGATGTGGACTATCCCGAGGTCAGCCGCATCCTGTGCCTGCAGGGGGCGCGCATTCTTGTATGCCTGGGTGCACTGCCGCATTGGAGCGAGGCACTGGCACTATCGCGGCTGTGGCGCGAGGTGCAGGCCAATCAGGTCTTCGGCGTCGAAGCGTACGCTGTGGGAGCCGGTTATCGCGGGCGCTCGGCGATCCACGCGCCGGTGGAGATGACGCCGGGCCAGACTGGCTGGCTGGCGCGGGCCGCCGACGACGAGCAGCCCGCCGTGGTCGTGGCGAATCTGGATTTCGAGCAGCTCCATCGCGTGCGTGAGGCATACCCCATCGACCGCCTGCGCAACGAACGCCAGTACCAGCGGTATTTCCCCTGGGTATACGGCGCTGGGGTGGTTCGCGAAGCGCCACCAGAGACGGCGGAAGTGCCGCGTGGGGCCAAAGCTGCCCCAGATGGACAAGGTCCCCTTGGAGGCTCTGCTCCCCATGAGGTGGGCCAGCGTGAAAGGGGTGGTGTCCCTGGCCCGATGGCTCTGGCCTCGGGCGCATTGGGCGCCCTCCTCTGGCCGTGGATGCACCTGCGCTCGCGCAGCGGCCTGGTGCGCACCGTGCTCGATGGGCTGCCGTACCCCAGGGCTGCCAAGCCAGAGTTGCCGAAGGTGCGCGTTGCGGTGGTGCAGTTCGACATCAACCTGACGTTCAGCGCGGCAGCCTACGCCCGGCACGCCTACGAAATGGTGCGCCGGGCTGTCGAGGGCGGGGCAGGCCTGGTGATCTTTCCGGAATATGCCACACTGCCGTTGTTGGGCCTCTTGCCTGGGGCCGCGCGGTTGGCGGCGATGCTCGAGGGGGAGGCCGAGCAGGCAAAGGCTGAACCGGCGCATGCCGCGGCGGAGGGCAGCTATGGAACCATGGCGGTCGCGTTGAGGCTCGCGGCGCCGGCGGCCCGGCGCGTGCACCAGGCTACCTTCTCAGCTCTAGCGGCCCGCTTTGGGGTCACGTTGGTGGCCGGCAGCGCCATCGAGCTTGGCGCCGATGGCCGCCTGTACAACGTGGGCTATCTCTACGGCCCCGACGGCAGCGAGCATCTGCGTCAGCCCAAGACCCACCTGGTGCCAAGCGAGGTCGAGATGGGCTACGGTGTGGGCCAGGAGATACTGGTGGCCGACACGCAGGCCGGCCGGCTGGCCCTGCCGGTCTGTATGGACCATACCTATTTCGAGACGGCGCGCATCGCCTCTCTCTTGGGAGCCGCCTTGCTGATTGACCCTTCGGCCAACAACGAGTACTATAACCCCTACGCGCAGGCGCGCGGCGTCTGGAACCGTGTCCAGGAGGTGCGCACATACGGGGTTCTCTGCTCGGGCGTGGGGCGCGTGGCGGGTTCGGTCTTCCAGGGCCGGAGCGGAGTCTATGCTCCTCTGGGGATGACGCCGGCGGGCGATGGGGTGCTGGCCGAGGCGCAGACATGCGACCGGGAGGAGATCGTATTCGCCGATCTGGATTACGCAGCGCTCGACGCCTACCGGGCCCGGGAACCGCTAGAGTTCAATCTGGAGCTGTATCGGCGCTACTTGCCGGTGGCCTACAATCTGAGAGGTCTGTGACGCATGTTCGAGATTGTCTTTCTGGGTACGTCGGCGTCGGCACCATCCGTCGAGCGCGGGCTGCCTGCGGCGATGGTGATCCACCGTGATCAGCGTCTCCTCGTCGACTGCGGGGAGGGGACGCAGAGGCAATTGCTCAGGAGCGGCCTGGGGTTCAAGCGGCTGGACAAGGTGTTGCTCACCCACGGGCACCTGGACCACATTCTGGGGCTGGGCGGGCTGATCTCCACCTTCTCGCGCTGGGAGGCGATCGAGCAGTTCACGATCTATGGGGGACACTGGGCGATCGAGCGGGTACGGGCACTGATGGATGTGGTGCTGCGCAGCGGCGAGGCCGGCATGGATGTGACCTATGTGGAGATCGAGCCGGGCCCGATTTGGACCGATGAGAGCATGACCATCAGCGCCATCCCGGTCAGCCATCGCGGGCCGGGTTGCTTTGGCTTTGTGTTTGAAGAGCGCGCTCATCGGCCGTTCCTGGTGGAGAAGGCAGAAGCGCTGGGCGTGCCGGCAGGGCCAGAGCGGCGACTGCTCGTGGAGGGGCAGACGATTCGACTGGCCGATGGACGGACTGTGCACCCCGAGGAGGTGCTGGGCGATGTGGTGCCAGGCACCAAGCTGGTCTACATCGGCGACGCGGGGCGGGTGGATGATCTGGTGGAGGCAGCCGGCGGCGCGGATGGTCTGGTGATTGAAGCGACCTACATGGAGGTAGAGGCCGAGATGGCGCGCCAGTTTGGTCACATCACGGCTGCCCAGGCAGCCACTCTGGCGCGCGATGCGGGCGTAAAATGCCTCTTCCTGGTGCACATTTCGCGCCGCTACTCGGAGCGGATGATTCTGGGCGAAGCACGGCCGATTTTCCCCAATGTGATCGTGCCGCGCGATCTGGACCATTACCGGGTGCTGCGCGGCGGTTGTGAGGCGGTTGAGGCAAGTTGAACCTGCGTGAGCTCCTGGAGGCCCTACGAGAACGCGGTGACCTGACGACGGTTGGGCGCCCGGTGTGCGTGGAGCACGAGCTGGCCGCCGTAGTTGACGCTCTGACAGGGCAGCCTGTGCTGTTTGAGCGGGTGCTGGGCAGCTCGTACCGTGTGGCAGCGAACCTGGTGGCGCGGCGCGAGACCGTCGCGTTGGGCCTGGGCGTGCCGACCGATGGCATCCTGACCCGACTGGTGGAGGCTCTGCGTCACCCGCTGCAACCGCCGCAGGTGAGCGACGCCCCCTGCCAAGAGGTGGTGGAGCCGGCGGTGGACCTGGAGGCGTTGCCCATCCTCACCCACGGCCCCCTCGATGCCGGGCCCTATGTCACGGCGGGGGTGCTTGCGGTGATCGATGCGGACACTGGGCCTAACCTGGCTTTCCACCGCCTGCTGCGTTTGGATCGGCGCCGTTTCGCCGTGCGCCTGGTGGAAGGGCGCGGCACGTACACCGCCTGGCAGAAGGCTCGGGGTGACCTGCCGGTGGCCGTCTGCCTGGGGGCGCCCATTGCGGTGCTTCTGGCCGCGGCGATGTCACCTCCGGCAGGGGTCGATGAGCTGGGCATCGCCGCGGCGCTCGCCCCCACGCCTGTCACTCGCTGCCAAAGCGTGCCCCTGTTGGTGCCGGCCGCATGTGAGGTGGTGCTGGAGGGACGGTTGACCCACGACCTGGCGGATGAAGGCCCCTTCATCGACCTCACCGAGACCTACGATATCGTGCGGCGGCAGCCTATCCTGGAGGTGGACTGCATCACCCACCGGCAAGAGCCCATCTACCAGGCGCTTCTGCCGGGTGGGCTGGAGCACAAGCTGCTCATGGGCATGCCCCGAGAGCCCTCCATCTTTGCTGCAGTGGCCGAGGTCTGTCAGGTCAAGACAGCCTACGTCACCCCTGGGGGAACTTCGTGGCTGCATGCGGTCGTCCAGATCGCCAAGCGCCGTCCGGATGACGGGCGGCGGGCGATCGAGGCGGCTTTCCGGGGGCACGGCTCGCTCAAGCACGTGGTGGTGGTGGACGAGGATGTGGATGTCTACAGCGCCGAGGAGGTCGAGTGGGCGATTGCCACCCGCATGCAGGCGGACCGGGACGTGATGATCTTTGCGGCGCAGCCGGGGAGCTCGCTGGACCCGTCGGCACTGCAGGTGCCCGGCCGCAAGGCGCAGACGGCCAAAATGGGCATGGACGCCACCATCCCCTGGGATACCCCCACAGGCCCCTCGGACCCTGCCAAGTTCAGGCGGGTGCGGTACGAACCCGTGGACCTGGCGGCCTACCTCGGATAGGAGAGTGTGATGCGCCATCGCATGCGACACTATGCCCGGCTGAGGGGATGGAGTTGAGCGATCGGGTGGGTAAGGAGTTGGCCCTGGATCCGGACGATCGTGCCTGCCTTGCCGGCGAGCGGGGCGAGGGCATGCGGCTCGCCGCGCAGCTCGTGACGGCGCTTGGCCGGATCTACGGCGCGGAGAAGCTGGTTCCGGTGGCCAGTGTGCAGGTGGCGGGCGTGAGCTACCGGAATCTGGGCGCGGCGGGACTTGAGTTCCTGCGTGACTGGGCCGAGACCGGTGCTAGGGTGCGCGTTGCGGCGATGCTCAACCCGGCAGGGATGGACCTGGTGGAGTGGCGCAGGCAAGGCATTCCTGAGGAGTTTGGCCGGCAGCAGATGGAGGTCATCGACGCCTACCGCCGCCTGGGCGTCGCGCCGGCCTGCACCTGCACGCCGTACCTGGTGGGGAATGTTCCGGGCTACGGCCAACACCTGGCATGGAGCGAATCGTCGGCGGTCGTCTTTGCCAACAGCATCCTCGGAGCACGGACGAACCGCGAGGGTGGGCCGAGCGCGTTGGCAGCGGCGATCCTGGGCAAGACCGCTTGCTACGGCCTGCACCTGGACGAGGGCCGGCGCGCGACGCTGGTGGTCGACGTGAACTGTTCGTTGCGCGACCCGGCCGATTTTGGGGCCCTGGGGTATATGGTGGGCCGCATCGCAGGAGATGGGGTGCCGCTTCTGCGCCTCAGGCGGGGGCCCGAGGATCTGGGAACGCAGGCGGATCTGTTGCGCTCGCCCTTCTTGCCTCATCTGAAGGCCCTGGGAGCAGCAATGGCGGCCAGCGGGGCAGTAGGGCTGTTCCACATTGCCGGCGTGACGCCAGAAGCGCGGGAGTGGGGCGAGGATATCATCGCCCCTGGCGCAGCGCGCACCACTATCGAGGATTTGACCCCGGCGCTTTGTGAGCTCGGCATGGCCCGTGGCGCGGTCGATATGGTGAGCATCGGCTGCCCCCATGCTTCTCTGAGCGAGTTGGCCGAGGCCGCCGAGTTGTTGCAGGGAAGGCGCGTGACGACGGCGCTGTGGATCACCAGCGCTCGTGCCACACTGGAAGAGGCGCGCCGGCAAGGGATGCTCGAACCTCTGGAGCGGGCCGGGGCGAAGGTCATGGCGGACACCTGCTTGGTCGTGGCGCCTGTGAGGCACCTGGGCTACCACGCCGTCGCCACCAACTCGGCCAAGTTGGCGACCTATGCCCCCGGCCACTGCGGGCTGGCGCCGCGATTCGGGCCCCTCGGCGCATGCCTCGAGGCGGCAGTGGCGGGGACTATGCCTGACGCGTGAGGTGAGCGAGGCGTGCGCATTCTGCAGGGCCGCGTGATCCAGCCTGGGAAGGCCCACGGGGTGGCGCTGGTTACGACGGAGCCGATCAGTTTTCTGGGTGGGCTCGATCCGGAGACCGGCCGGGTGGCCGATCCACGCCACCCGCTGGCGGGTTGCGACGTGACGGGCCGCGTGCTGGTGTTCCCAACAGGCAAGGGCAGCACCGTTGGTTCGTACGTGCTGTATCAGATGGCGAAGAGTGGCCACGCCCCTGCCGCCATGGTCAATGCGCGCTGTGAAGCCATCGTGGCCACCGGCGCCATTATCTCCGGTATCCCCACGGTCGATGGAGTCGACATCAGCGAGTTCCACACCGGCCAGGAGGTCAGCATCGAGGAAGGGGGGCGCATCGTGATCGATGCCTGAGCTGGTATTCCTCAAGCTGGGTGGGTCACTCATCACAGAGAAGGCCGAAAGGGAGACGGCACGCCCGGGGGTGCTGAAGCGGGTGGCACACGAGATAGCGAAGGCCTTGGTGGCCGAGCCGGGCCTTCGCCTCGTGCTGGGCCACGGCAGCGGCTCTTACGGTCATTTCGCCGCTGAGCGCTACGGCATCCACCGCGGCCATCCGGCTGACTGGTGGGGGTATGCAGAAACGGCGGCCGCTGCGGCGCGCCTCGATCGGCTCGTGGTGGATGCATGCCTGGAGGCGGGCGTGCCGGCGGTGGCGCTGCAGCCATCGGCATCGGCTCGCAGTTGCGATGGGCTGCTCACGGAGTGGGTCACCTGGCCGGTAGGCGAGTTGCTGGAGCGTCGCCTGGTGCCGGTAGTGTACGGCGACGTGGCGCTCGACGCCACGCAAGGCTGCAGCATCATCTCGACCGAACAACTGTTTGCCTACCTGGCCCATCACGCTGTGCCGCAGCGCATCCTGCTGGCGGGCGAAGTGGATGGGGTGTACACTGCGGATCCGCACCGTGATCCGCGTGCCCGGCCCGTCGAACGGTTGACGCCGTCGTCGTGGCGGGAGGCCGAGCGGCAGCTGGTTGGCGCCTGCGGTGTCGATGTGACGGGGGGCATGCGCTCCAAAGTGCGGCAGATGCTGGCGCTGGTGCGGGAGGTGCCCGGGCTGCGGGTATCGATCTTCACCGGCCTCGAGCCGGGGCGGGTGGAGGCCGCGTTGTTGGGGCAGCCAGGCGGAACCACGCTGGAGGCTGACGCAGCCGATGCCGGGGGCAACTGAACGGCGGCCGTGGTAAGTGGTTGCCCTGGCAGTGCGAGCGGGCATTCCGCGTGAGCCAGGCGCGCCCAGAGGATGCTCCTTGCCAGTCGGAGGATACGAGGCTATAATCCCGTCAACGACCTTTTGAACGGTGAGGGGGTGGTTGCCGTAACAGTCCTTGCTTTTCTGTTGGTGTTCAGCATCGTGGTCTTTGTCCACGAGTTGGGCCATTTCACGGTCGCCAAGTTGTCCGGCGTGCGAGTGGAAGAGTTTGGGTTTGGGTATCCGCCGCGCCTGGTGCGGGTCGCCAGGCGGGGTGATACGGATTACACCATCAATGCGATCCCCATCGGAGGGTTCGTGCGCGTGGCGGGGGACGAGAACCCCGATGATCCACGCAGCCTGACGAAGAAAAGCGCCTGGACGCGGGCCGGCTTTCTGGTGGCCGGGCCGGTCATGAATGTGGTGCTCGCGGTGGTGCTGTTCGGGGCCAGCTACATGATGGGGGTGTTGCAGCCGACGGTAGGACCTGGCGTCGGCATCTATGATGTGGCCGCCGGGTCTCCGGCCGCGCATGCCGGCCTCCAGCTGGGCGATGTGGTCCTGTCGGTCGACGGCCAGCCGGTCAATAGCCCTGAGGCCCTTCAGCAGATGGTCAATGCCCACCTCGACCAGGAGATTGCCCTGACTGTGCAGCGCAACGGCGCTCAACTGCCGCAGCCGGTGCGGCTGGTGCCGCGGTCAGAGCACCCGGCCGATGAAGGAGCGATGGGGGTGCGGACCGGCCCACCCTTGACGCGGGCTGCCTACCCCTTCGGGCAGGCCGTGATCCTTGGTGCAGAGCGCGCGCTGGGAACGGTTGTGATGATGGTCGGCGGCCTGGCGGAGATGGTGCGGGGTCAGGCCCCGCTGGACCTGGCCGGGCCGATCGGCATCGCGCAGGCGACCGGTGAGGTGATCAAGAGCGGCTTCGTGCAACTGGTGGAGTGGACGGCGTTCCTGAGTGTGAACCTCTTTATCATCAATCTGCTGCCGATTCCTGCGCTGGATGGCGGCCGGCTCGTCTTTGTGGCGTTGGAGCTGGTGCGTGGCGGCCGGCGGGTTGATCCTCAGAAGGAAGGGTTGGTGCACCTGGTGGGCATTGTGGTGCTCCTTGGCCTCTTCCTGATTGTCTCCTACTTTGACGTCTTGCGTTTGGTGCGCGGGATGCAGTTTCCCGGTCCATAGGTCGGCCGGTGGAGCGGGGCGCGGAAGCTGACCCATGACTGCGAACAGGGCGAGGCATTGAGCGGCTGCTGTCCACCTTTGTGAACCGCGGCAAGCCATGGGCTGCGATGAGCAGTGCGCGCGCCACTGCCGGGGCTGCCAGTTCAGGGGGCGCAGTATGAGGTGCAGACATTGCGGAGCGGAGATGCGGCCGGGGAGCGAGATCTGCTCCAACTGCGGTGGTTCCGTGGGCGGCCGGCGGCGTCGCGGTTATGTGGTCTGCCGCCATTGTGGGCGGCGAGTTCGGGCCTCGGGCAGGCTGTGCCCTGCCTGTGGGGCGGAGCTGCGGCGGAGCTGGCGCCCCTTGGTGCTGGGCGCGTTTGCAGTCTGCTTGGTGGCTTCTGGCTACTATGTGGTCACCCAGATCGTGACGATCCCGCGTATCCGCCAAGAGGTGGAGCGGCTGCCCACCGTTTCTCTGGTGGAGCTGCTCCCTCAGCCCACAGCAACCAGGACGGTGGCGCCCACTCGCGTCACCGAGGTGCGACCCACGCCGACGCGCATCCCAACGATGACCCCTGTAAGCACTTCTACGCCCACCCCTGTCGCTACGGCAACGCCCACTGCGACCGCCACGCCCACGCGCCGGCCTGCGACGGCCACTCCGGCCTTCCCGTATGCTGGGGTGGAGCTTGTCGCGCCTGCCACTGGCACTGAATTTGCCGGGGCCGACCAGGTCATCATGCTCTCATGGAAGGCGGCTGGAGCCCTTGGGGAAGACGAAGGGTATGGCGTGACCCTGCGCTACCAGGCAAATGGCCAGCCTCAAACCATCGAGGCGTGGGTGCGCGAGACCTCATGGCGTGTGCCGGCCGATCTCCACGGCAAACTCGATGCGGCCAGGCCGACGGTCGAGTGGAGCGTGCGAGTGACCAAAGGAGCGAGCGACGGGGCGCCCCTCAGCCCGGCGAGCGCCACCTGGAGCTTCACATGGCGCTAGGCAGACAGGAGGACAGCATGCGCGAGCGGATCGTGAGTGCCTTGCGCAGCCAACAGGCTGACTATATCGAGGTGCGCCTCGAGGAGTCGGAATCGACTCAGGTGCGCTTCCGTGGCCATGAGTTGGAGGAGGCAGGCAGGACGCGGGCGTTGGGGGGCAGCGTGCGCGCCCTCGTGAGGGGTGGATGGGGCTTTGCCTCGTTCAACGATGTGGAGCGGCTTCCCGTCTACGTGGAGCAGGCAGTGCATCAAGCGCGGCTGGCGGTGCGCGAGCCCCTCGCCTTGCCCTCAGTTCCGGTGGTGGAGGACGTGGTACGGGCCACTGCCGCCAGGGACGTGCGCGGTGTGAGCCTCGATGATAAAGTGCGCCTGCTGGGCGAATACAATGAGCTCATGTGGGCCACGGCGCCGCTACAGACCACGGCGGTGCGCTACAGTGACCTCGTGCGGCGGACGACCTTTGCCAGCTCCGAAGGCTCGTATATCGAGCAGGAGTCCCTCGACCTGGCCGCAACGTTTGTGGCGGTGGCTCGCAAGGGGAACGAGGTCGAGCAGGGGTTCGTGAGCACCGGCAGCCGCGGCGACATGAAGGTGTTGGAGGGGCTGCATGGAGAGGTCGCCGCAGCGGCCAGGAGGGCTGAGAGCCTGCTTTCGGCCGCGCGCATCAAGGGCGGCGTCTACACTGTGCTGGTGGACCCCAAGCTGGCCGGGGTGTTCGTGCATGAGGCCTTTGGGCATCTCAGCGAGGCAGATCATGTCTACGAGAACCCGCGGCTGCGCGAGATCATGGTGCTGGGGCGGCGTTTCGCCGGGCCGCATCTGAACATCGCCGACGGCGCTGCTGTGCCCGGCCGCAGGGGCTCCTATGCGTACGACTCGGAGGGGGTGCCCGCGCAGAAGACATACCTGATCCGCGAAGGTGTGCTCGTGGGGCGGCTGCACTCCCGAGAGACGGCGGCCCGCATGGGTGAGGCCCCCACTGGGAATGCACGCGCGATCAGCTACCGCTATCCTCCCATCGTGCGCATGACCAATACGTTCATCGAGCCAGGGCAGGCAACCTTTGAAGACCTGCTCTCTGGGGTGAAAGAGGGGGTATACGTCAAGGGTTCCTTCGGCGGGGAGACGAGCATGGAGATGTTCACCTTCTCGGCCGGTGAAGCGTTTATGATCCGCGACGGCAAGCTGGCCGAGCCTCTACGGGGCGTGAACCTGACGGGGAACGTCTTCCAAACGCTGGCAAACATCGAGGGCATCGGCAACGACCAGGCCTGGTCCGAAGGCGGCGGGTGTGGCAAGGGCGAGCAGTCGCCTCTTCCGGTGAGCATGGGAAGCCCCCACCTGCTGATCCATGATGTGGTCATCGGAGGCGAGTGATGCGCACTCTTGCTGAGCAGGTCCTCGCGCTGGCCAGGCGCTCGGCCGAATGGGCCGAGGTCTTTATGATCAGTGAGGAAGAGACGCCGGTCGCCTTTGAGGCCAATCGACTGCGTTCGATCGAGACGAGGCAGACCCGTGGCCTGGCGCTGCGTGTGGTGGCTGGGGGGCGGATTGGGCTGGCCAGTTCATCGCGCCTGGACGACCCGCAGGCTCTGGTTGACGACGCGCTGGCCACGTCGCGTTTTGGGGCCCAATCGGTCATGGCCTATCCCTCGGAGCGGGTGGAAGATGGGGCGCTCGACTTGTACGATGAAGAGGTGACGGCGCTGAGCCCCGATGCCATGGTCCAGATGGGCCAGCAGATGGTGGACCGGGTGCGGGCTCGAGGCGAGGACCTGTTGGTCGACGTAAATGTGCACAAAGACTCGGCCACCGTCACGGTGATGAACTCCTCGGGCGGGCTGAGCAGCTATCGCAAGACGACGATCTCAGCCAGCGTGCACGTGAACCGCACGCGCGAGGACGATATCCTCGACATCTTTGAGTCGGATGCTTCGTGCCATCTGAGGGCTCTGGATGTAGATGGGATGTTGAGCACCCTCCTGGGCAAGCTTGAGCTTGCGGGCGACATCGCGCCGGCGCGGACGGGCAGCCTGCCGGTGATCTTTACTCCGAAAGGGGTGGCGATGGCCCTCCTGGGGCCTCTGACAGCGGCGCTGAGCGGCAAGGCGGTGTTGGAGGGAGCGTCGCCGTTGGGCGGCCGGCTGGGAGAAGTGATGTTTGACCCAGGGTTCTCGCTGCTTGACGATGGCCTGGTGCCAGGGATGCCCGCGAGTGCGCCCTCGGACCACGAGGGGGTGCCGACGCAGCGTACGAGCCTGATCGAAGGCGGGCGCTTGAACGCGTATTACTATGACCTGCAAACCGCCGGCCGGGCCGGCACCCAGAGCACGGGAAACGGCCTGCGTAGCCTGGCGAGCCTGCCGACGCCCGCCCCGCGTGCGCTCCGCATCCCCGCAGGGCAGGTCGCTTATCCGGCTATGCTGGCCGATGTGGCTGAGGGGCTGGTGGTCGACCAGATCATGGGGGCGTGGGCCGGGAACTTGCTTGCGGGCGATTTCTCGGGCAACGTGCATCTGGGTTTTCGAGTCGAGAAGGGCAGGCTGGTGGGGCGCGTCAAGAACACGATGCTGGCCGGCAATGTCTTCCGGGCCTTGCAGCATCTGGCGGGCATTGGCGACCGCGCCCACTGGCTCGATGGGCAGACCGAGGTGCCACACCTGTACTTTGCGAACCTGGCGGTGGCCGCGCGGTAGGGCGCGTCTGGCAACGTCCGACGGGCTGCGGCACGGCAGGGGCCCTGTTGGCGTGGCTGCGCTCACTTTACGGTCGGGCGTGGCTGTGCTACAATCACCGGAACATTGCCCTCTGTGTGGGGCCGGAACGGATTGAAGGTCATGAAGTCGGGTGCAAAGAGTCATCTCTGGACATTTGAGGAGGCGCTGGCTCTCGTCTGCGACGAAAGCCAGGCATTGGCGCGTTCGGTGGTCGCTTTCCTGAGCGGCGCAGGTCGGGCCGAGGTGGGCCGGTTTGCCGATTGCTGGCGGCAAATGTCAGACGCGCGCAGGCGCGAGCTGATCTCACTGATGGCGGAGATGGCCGAGAGCGATTTTGAAATGGACTTTAACGGCATCTTCCGCTGGTCGCTGCAATCGGAAGACCCGGTGGTGCGAGAGCGTGCCATCGAGGGGCTGTGGGAGGATGAGCAACCTGCCCTCATCGAGCCGCTGCTGCGCATGATGAAGGAGGACCCCGCCGAAAGCGTCAGGGCCAAGGCAGCGACATCGCTGGGGCGCTTTGCGCTGCAGGCCGAGCTGGGGGAACTGCCTGACGATAGGGCGCGCCAGGTGCGCGAGGGGCTGCTGCAGGTGATCGAGTGCCGGGGCGAATCTGACGAGGTGCGCAGGCGGGCGATTGAGTCGGTGGCCTACATGAGTGAGGCTCCGCTGGAGGAGATCATCACTGAGGCCTACGCCAGCGCCAAGGAAGAGATGCGGCAAAGCGCCGTGTTCGCGATGGGGCGCACCGCCGACGCCCGCTGGGCCGCCGAGGTGCGTGCTGAGCTGCGCTCGCCGAGCCCGGCGATGCGGTACGAGGCAGCCAGGGCGGCGGGTGAGATCGCGCTCAAATCGGCGGTCGGGCAGTTGATCCGCATGCTGCAGGACCCCGATTCGGAGGTGCGGCAGATGGCCGCCTGGGCCCTGGGGCAGGTGGGTGGTGCCCACGCCCGCCGGGCGCTCGAGGCCTGTCAGTCGTCCGATGATGAGGCCATGCGCGACGCTGCAGAAGAGGCCCTGGCAGAGCTCGATTTTGGCACCGGCGACCTCGATATGTTCTACTTTGAAGCCGAAGGCGAGGCAGGCGAAGGCCCTTCGACCAAGAGCGAGGGTGCCGGGCCTCCGGCGAGCTACGGAGACTAGGATCTGGGGGACCTCGGGTTGCGAGGCCAGGCGGCTGGGGGGGTGGCATTCTCGTAGCAGCGCAGGAGTGTCGGGGGTGGTCGTCGAGGAAGGCGTGCGGATGAGCGCCATTGTGCGTGGGATGGTCCAAGGGGTCAGCTTCCGTTACTACACCCAACGTGAAGCGCGTCGTCTTGGGCTGCGCGGGTACGTCCGCAACCGGCACGACGGCAGCGTCGAGGTCGTGGCCGAAGGTCCGCGGCGGGCGGTCGAGGAGCTCTACGCGTGGCTTCACGCAGGGCCGCCCACGGCCGAGGTTCGCGAGGTGGAGGCTTCTTGGGGGGCCCCTTCCGGGGAATGGGCTTCTTTTGAGGTGCGCTACTGATGCAGCAGCCGGTGTTGCGCGCACATCCTGAGCGAACGGCGTGGGTGGTCGTCTGGAGCGCCTTTGTCGTCTTCTGTGTGCTGGCTGTCGCGGTGCCGCTCGGCATCCGCTACGTGTTGCGCTATGCGACGGTGGGCAAGCCGGCGACGCTGGAGGTGCTGGAGGGGACCGCGCGGGTGACGAACCCGGCGACCGGGCGGCTGGATGCGGTGACTAAGGACAAGCCGATGGCGATCGGTGAGGGGATCGTCATCCAGCTCGACGAAAAGACGAGCGCTGACCTGCGTTTCTTTGACGGCAGCTACGTGCACATCCTGCCCGACAGCGACCTGACCGTCGAGCGGGTGCGAGCACCGCGCTTCAGCACAGGCGTGACGCCCAATACCATCTCGCTCCGTATGTCAAAAGGCAGGCTGCGGCTGGTGACCTCAAAAGTGGCCAAGCCTTCCGGCCTCAATTTTACGCTCCTTTTGCAGGAACTGGGGACAACGGTGGCGCTCAAGGAGGATGGGCTGTACGGCGCTGACGTGGCCCCGGAGGGCGGTGAGGTGTGGGCCAACCTGGGCAGCGCAGTCGTGACGGGGGGTGGGCGCACTGTGCGCCTGCTTGCTCTGGAACGGACGTCGCTTGCCCCGGGCGCGCCGCCGACGCCGCCGGTTGCCAGTGCCAAGAACCTGCTCGTGAATGGCGATTTCAAGCATGGTTTGGATGGCTGGGAGTACTACAACGACCAGGGCGCCGATGGTGGCAGTGTTGATGGCATGGTGACCCTGGTTGGCGAGGGAGGAGCGCAGGCCGTACGCTTCTTCCGGGCGGGCAGCAACGGCAACCACTGTGAGACGGTGCTCGAGCAAAAGATCGACAAGGCTTTGCCTGACCCCATCTCGTCGCTGGTGATCCGAGCCAACTTGAAGGTGACCAGCCAGAGCCTGCCTGGGGGCGGCATCCTGGCGTCGGAGTACCCGCTGATGATCCGCATGCGCTACCGCGACGAATTCGGCAATGAGAACGAGTGGATCCAAGGCTTCTACACCGGTGACCCGCAGGGGAACCCCACGGGAAGCGGCATTCAGGTGCCCCGTGACAACGGGTACTATTTCGAGACCAAGAATCTGTTGGACAGTCTCAAGCCCAGGCCTGCTCGCATCGTCTGGATCAAGGTGTATGCCTCGGGCTGGGACTATGAGAGCGTCCTCAGTTCGATCAGCCTGGAGGTGCAGTAGGAGCAGGCGGCTGGCGGAGTTGCCGGCGGTAGCGCTCGCGGACGGCGGTGAAGAAAGCCAGGCTGTCGGGGGTCCGGTAGTCGGGGTAGGTCCACTCTTGCGGCTGGAAGGCCCCTTGGCGGTAGGGGAGGGTGGCCTCCGCGTAGATGCCCTGCCCGATGTAGATGCGGTGCCAGTGATTCTTGGTGGTGGCCAGCACCAGCTTGGAGAGCGATATGTAGCCAGGGTCGATGTTGACCGGCCGCCTGCCTTCGACCGCCCAGGTAGCTTCGAGCGCGTTGGTGAGGAGCTTGATCGCCGCAAGGCTGCCAGGGTCGATCAGGTCGGCGAAGGAGAGGAATTGGCGCCAGGGGTGAGGCCCCAGCTCTCTGGCATAGTAGTCGGTGTGGTCGAAGGGCACGGGGTTGCTGCGCTCTTCCACGGGGCCGAAGTGCGAGGTCAGGCGGTCTGCGGCGTCGCTGAGAAGGGCGGGCTCGCGGGCGAGCACGCCGACGATGAGTTTGACAGGGTCTGGTTGGTGGGCTGTGCCCATCTCAGTCACACTCTCCCGATGAAGGAGCGGCTCCTCTTGACCGGAGCGCCACGGAGCCGCACCTGCCTCGCCTCTACAGGCTGTATACCTCCAGCAGATGTTTCTCGGTGTCGCCCTGGATCGTCGCCAGCACCTGCACGTAGGGCGCAAGGGACGAGTTGGCCAGCTTGCGTTTGAGCAGTTCGTCGAGCTGGAACACGCCCGCCGAGTTGTTCATGCGGACCTCGACGCTGATGGGTTTGGTCTCCCCCGGTTTGAGGATGATCTCTTCGATGGCGGCCGCGGAAACGGCGTGGATGTTCAGCGCGCCCGCTTCGAAGGGGATGCGCGAGCGGCCCTTGCTCATGTCGAGAGCATCCGCTACCTTGACGATGCCGGCCTCGATGGTCAGGCAGCGGGTGGCCACGTGGTGGGCTACCACAGCATGAAGGGTCTCAGAGGTAATGATGGCTGCCTCGGTTGGTGGGTAGATGCCTGGCAACCACTCCCGAAGCTTGGCCATGGCGAGGGGCATACTGTACTCTTCGTGATTGTCGCGATGGACGGCCATGCCCAGGTCGTGCAGGCATGAGGCCAGGGTTACGATGACCTCCGCGTCGTTGTTGGTGAGGCCATAGTTGGCGACAACGCTCATCGGGATGCCCGCATCGACCAGGAGGCGCAGCAGCTTGAGGGCGATGTTGGCGACGATGCGGATGTGCACTTCGCCGTGATCGCTCATGCCCAGGCGGTCCACGGCGTTGATGTTGGCGCTCTTCCAGAGCTGGTGTAGTTCCGCGTCGGCGTTGATGCGCTCAACGACGCGCTGCAGGGTAGGGTTGTGGCGGCTTGGCACGTTGATGGGCACGGCAGGAACTCCTTCGGAAACCTGGGCACCGTCGGGTACCTTCGGACGGAGTAACCGTCAGGATCGCCCCGCCATTATAGGCCAGCGCGGGGGAGCGCTCAAGTCGGTGTTTTCAACGCATGAGGCGACCATGGGTGAGGATGCGGTTCTGCGTGTTCGCGCGAGTGGGGTGGTGGCGATGCTGGTCACCATCGGCGCGCATCTGGCGCTCCTGGGGGCGCTGGCGCCGGTCTTGCCGCTGCATGTGCTGGCGTTGGGGGGCACGCCGCGGCTGTGGGGGCTGCTGGGGGGATGCACAGGGTTCATTATGATGTTCAGCGAGCCCATGTGGGGTTGGCTGGGCGACCGCCTGGGCATGCGCCGGCCCTACTTCTTGGCGCGGTCGGCGCTCGCGGTGAGCCTGTGGCTGTTGGTACTCTGGCCGGGTCTGCTGGTAGTTGTGATCTGGCAGGTCTTCACCGGGCTCTTTGAGTCTACCATCGGCGTTCTGGGGCGCGGCTACATCGTGCGCGCGTATGCACCCTCGCGACAGACCTACGGCCTGAGCACGTACCTGGTTGTCTACTCGGGGTTTCTGGCGCTTGGTTCGACGGTGGGAGGTTGGCTCTTCCAGCGGGCCGGGGCTCAGGCGGTCTTTGTCTTTACGGCTGTGCTGGGCACGATTGCGGCGCTGGCATCGCTCTTCTTGGTGGAGCCGCCTCCTTACCCTGCTGCGGAGGCGCCGCGCGAGGAGACAGCAGCACCGTTGTGGTCGGCGGTGAATGGGGCCACGTTGATCCTGGGCCTGGCGGCGCTCCTGCAGTTCGTGGACAACCGCGTGGTGCGCAATTTCCTCGTGCTGCTGGCGGAGCAGCGGGCAGGGCTCGATGCCTCGGCGGCCGGCCTGCTCTTTGGTGCGTTCAGCGTGGCGAACATCTGCTTTCTCGCTCTGCTGAACCGGTTCGATCGGCGCATCTCGTTGACCACACGGGTGGTTCTCGGTCTGGCGGTGGGGGCGGGGGGCATGGTGGTCTACAGCCTGGCCCGCGATTTCCCTAGCCTGCTCCTGGCTGTGACGCTGGACGCGCTGGGCTGGGCGCTGGCGAGCCCGGCGCGCATCGTGTTGGTGGGGCGATTGAGCCCACCCTCGGTCTATGGTTGGGCCCTGGGGCTGCATGGAGCGTTTGAGAACGTGGGGGTGTTGGCGGGCCCGCTGATGGCGGGGGCCCTCTGGGGCATTGCCGGGCCTGCGGCCCCGTACCGGGTGAGTGCGGTGCTCATGGCTGTGGGAGCAGTCGTCGCGCTTGGCCTAAAGGGCAAGGCTGCCGCGGTGCAACACACCGCGCGAGTCACTTGAAGCCCAGGCCGCGCTCCTTGAGGCTGACGTACCGCTGCCGGCCGATAATGAGATGGTCGAGCACGTCGATGTCGAGCAGCTTGCCGGCGGCGACAATCTGTTCGGTCACGTGGACGTCCTCGGCGCTTGGTGTGGGATCGCCGCTGGGGTGGTTGTGGGCTACAATGAGCGAGGGGGAGTTTGTGCGGACCGCCTCGCGAAAGACCTCGGCGACGCGCACCAGCGCCGTGTTGACGTTGCCCTGGTAGACCGTTTGGATGCTCTGGACATAGTTCTTCGTGTCCAGCAGAATGACGCGCAGGTGCTCCTGCTCGAGGAAAGCCATCTCCAGGAGGATGAGATGGGCGGCGTCTTGGGGGGAGCGGACCTGGGGGCGGTCTTCGGGAGACTCGATCAGGAGCCGCCGGCCGAGCTCCAGCGCAGCCTTGAGTTGGCAGGCCTTGGCAAAGCCGAGGCCTTTTTCTTTGCAGAGCTCCGGGAAGCTCGCTCTCGCCAGGCCGCTCAGACCGTGGAAACGGGCGAGCAGGCTCGTCGCCAGGGCGACCACATTCTGCCCGCCTACGCCGGTGCGGAGGATGATGGCGAGGAGCTCCGCATTGGACAGCGCGCCCGGGCCCGAGTTCTGCAGCCTTTCGCGAGGGCGCTCGCCCGTCGGCAGCTCTTTGATGGTGGGGTGATAGTCGACGGCGGAGCCCGTTTCCATCGCTGCGTCCCTCCTGCGGTGGCGTGAGCGGCGCCTCGCCCGGCTTTGGGCGAGGCCACGACTGGCTTGTGGCCATCATACCACCAGAAGGCACTCTGCGCAAATTGCGGGGCCTTTGCGACCCAGGTCAGCGCCGGGCACCAGGCTCGGTGGGGAGCGTGGGAGAGGGTTGAGGCCCGGGTGCAGCGGTGTCGGTCGGCCGGGGCGGCGTGGCGGTGGTTGTGGCTGTGGCGTGCGGCGACGGGCTTGGCGTAGGCGTCGGCAGCGCCAGCGTGGGCGTTGGGGTGGCGGTGTGTGTGGGCGTGGGGGTAGCCGTCTGGGTGTGGCTCGGCGTTGCGCTCATGGTCGGCGGCACCACAGTGGGCTGGGCCGGCAAGGGCGATGGCGTAGCGGAGGGCGCCCGGGTTGCATAGATGATCGGGGCATCGGTGGGCGTGGGCTCAAGGGTGCGGGATAGGTGTGGGAAGAGGTCGACCGACGTGGGCGAAGCCGAGGGCGGAGTGGCTACGCCAGTCTGCACTGGGGCAGATGTGTCGCGCAACAGCTCGCGTTTGAGGGCAAAAGCGCCAATGCCGAGGCAATAGAGGGCTGACGAGCCGAGAATGGCCACGGCCAACAGGCGACGCCGCCAGTTGGGCGGGGTAGGGGGCTGTTTGGGGCGCCGGGCATGCATACGCGTGAGGATTCTCCCTGTCAAGGCCGAGGCTAATCTGGGCACTCGCCGAAATAGTAACGCGGCCCATTCTACTACATCCCGGAGATCCGTCAAACATGGTCTGCGTCGTTGCTGGGGGGGCGGGGTGCAGGCTCCTGATCGCGTGCATCCGGGGCCATCTGCGGGGCACACAGCATGTAGCCGAAGGAGCGCTTGGTGATGATACGGCGCGGTTCATTGGGGTTGTCTTCAAGTTTGGCGCGTAAGTAGCAGATATAGAGGTGAACGTAGGCCTCCATGCTGGCAAAATCCGGCCCCCAGGCACGCTGCAGCAGCTCGCGGTAGCTCACTACTCGGCCGGCATTCTGCGCCAGGATGGCCAGGACGCGATACTCCTGCGGGGTGAGGTCAACCAGGTGGCCGCGGAGGAGCACGCGTGGCTGGGTGAGGTCGATATACAGCTCGCCATCATCGTACGCGGGGGCGTGGTAGGCTGGGCGGCCTGCCTCGGCGCGGCGCAACAATGCCTCCACCCGAGCGCGGAGCTCGGCGACACGCACAGGCTTTTCGAGATAGTCATCGCCTCCCATGAGCAGGCCCTTGACGATGTTCTCTTCGCCCTCTTTGGCAGTGAGGAACATCAGGGGGATGTTGGTCATCTCGCGCAGGCGCCGGCACACCTCCCAACCATCCATTTCGGGCATCATGATATCCAGGATGACGATGTCGGGATGGAAAGCGAGAGCCTGCTGCAGGCCATCGCGGCCGCTACGGGCCGTCATCACCTCGTACTTCTCTGACAGAAAAGCCTGTTTGATGGCTTCCAGGAACGACTGGTCATCATCGATGACGAGGATCTTGTGGCGCACGTCGCGTCAGACTCCTTTCGGATGCTGATCCCTTTCAGTATTCCAGAGCCTGTTCTTCTCCCTCTAGCACCCGCAGGACCCCCTCGACCATGGCACGCATCTCATCCTGGCCGGGATAGATCATGATGGGCGCAATCCAGCCGACCCGCTGGCGCAACCAACCGCAGAGCATCTCCGAGTGAGCCAGGCCGCCGGTGAGGACGATGGCATCGACATGGCCGAAGAGCACCGTCGCCATGGCGCCAATCTCTTTGGCGATCTGGTAGGCCATCGCCTCGTAGATGAGACGGGCGCGCTCATCGCCGGCAGCGATGCGTTTCTCTACCTCTGGAGCATGATTGGTGCCCAGGTGGGCGACCAGGCCGCCCTGGCCGGCGATGCGACGAAAGAGGTCGGCGTAGGTGTAGCGGCCGGAGAAGCAGAGGCGGATGACGTCGCCCACGGGCAGGCCCCCTGCGCGCTCGGGCGAAAACGGGCCGGTGCCGTCGAGGGCCTGGTTCACGTCGATCATGCGGCCATGGTGGTGCGGGCTGACCGAGATGCCGCCACCCATGTGGACTACGATCAGGTCCAGGCTTTCGTAGGGGCGGCCCAGGTCGGCCGCGGCGCGTCGCGCTGTCGCCTTGAGGTTGAGGGCGTGCGATAGGCTGCGCCGCTCGATCTCGGGCAGGCCGGAGATGCGGGCGAGGGGCTCGAACTCGTCGACGCATACCGGATCCACGATGAAGGCGGGGATGCCGGCACGGCTGGCGATCTCGTGGGCCACGATTGCGCCCAGGTTGGAGGCGTGCTCGCGCGGACCCGGCGCGATGAGCTCGTCAAGCATGGTCTGGTTGACGCGGAAGGTGCCGCTGGGGACCGGCCGGAGCATGCCGCCGCGGCCCACCACGGCAGCCAGGCTCGAGACGCTCACGTTGTGGTTGGAGAGGGAGGCCAATACGGCATCGCGGCGCAGCGGGTACTGATCGGCAATGTGGGCGTAGATGGCCAGGTCGGCAGCCGAGTGGGCGATGGTATCGACGAACACAGGGTCCCGATCATCGTACACGGCGACCTTGGTTGAGGTGGAACCAGGGTTGATTGCCAGGATCCGCGCCATGTCTCTCCTCCATGGGGTTATGGGGCGTCACCGACCCAGACCGGCATCATCGCCGGCATCCTGCTTGCGCCCGAGCGTCACTTCTGGCAGCCTGGGCAGTAGTAGCTGCTCCTGCCGCGCAGCCGGGTGCGCATGATAGAGCAACCACAACGAGGACACGGCTCGCCCTCGCGGCCGTAGACGTGCAGCGCCCGCTGGTGTGCGCCGCTCTGCCCGTCGGGGTCGCGGTAGTCGCTAAGGGTAGTGCCCCGGTCTTCGATGGCCTGCTGCAGCTCCGAGCGGAGTGCGGCATACAGTGCCTCCACCTCGCCCTGGCTCAAGGTGCACGCGGGGCGCTGGGGCGCGATGCACGCAGCATGAAGCGTTTCGTCGGCATAGATGTTGCCCACCCCGGCCAGGAACTCCTGATCGAGGAGGAGGGCCTTGATGGGCAGCCGCCGATGCCGGAGGCGTTCGGCAAGGACCGCCACGTCTAGACGTGGGTCGAGCGGTTCCGGCCCCAAGCGGGCCAGCCACTCTGCAGCATCGGGCACGAGCGCCAGGCGGCCAAACTTGCGGGCATCGTTGAAGAGCAGGCGCATATCGCCCAGGGTGAGGATGGCACGCACGTGCCGCAGCGTATGGGCCTCATCCACGGACTTGATCAACAGTTGGCCTGTCATGCGCAGGTGGACCAGGAGGTCGCTGCCTTCCAGGCCAATGACGACGAACTTGCCCCGGCGGTTGACCGCCCGGATGCGCTGCCCGTTCACTCGGGCCTTGAACTCGTCGAGGCCCGGCGTGCTAATGCAACGCTCCCAGAACACCTCAACACCGGTGATCGTGCGGTCGACGAGGCGCTCGCGCAGGCCCCGTACGACCGTTTCGACTTCAGGAAGCTCAGGCAAATCCACTCCGATCAAGGCAACTGAAAGAACGCACAACTGAGGCACGGGCGCCCATTTCTGCTGTTCCTGCGGGCCCGGCCTCGGGTTCCCTCATCCTGGCCTCAGCGTCCGCACCCGGGCGAAGGCCAGCAGCAGGCCCAGGGCTCCGACCAGGCTCGTTGCCGGGCACGGCCCAGGGGTATCACTACGGTGAGGCGCGGCGGTCGCGGCCTTGGACACCGTCGGCGTTGGGGGCGCCGTGGCTCGGGCCTTGAGCCCCAGGCTGGCACGCCAGGCTTGATCGAGATCGTCAAGGCCGAGGCCATAGACCTGGCGCAGCGCATCATCTTGGTAGGTGCCCTGTTTGAACACCTTGAGGAGGTCGGCCATCTTGTCGCGGCCGTACGTGCGCAGCATATAGTCGACCAGGCTGTAGACCTCGCCGTAGTACAGGTCCACCTGGCTGGCGTCGCCCGTGTAGCTGGAGAGCGAGCGCACCGAGATGAGCGCATCGTGGGCCACAGCATCGTTCAGAGCCCGCAGGTTGTCGGCCGGCAGATTTCCCTCGGCGTACATGGCCAGCCCTTCGTCGAGCCAGCGTGGCACGGGGCTGTACGGGTTCTTGGTAGCGAGGCCAACGACGATGTGGCTCAGCTCGTGGGCGATGGTCTGTTGAACGCCCGCGTAGCTTCCGAGGAGGAGAAGGGTGTCGTCGGCCACGGCGACTCCGAGGGTAACCACGCGCTCGTCGAAACCCTGGCTGCGCGCCGAGAGAGCAGCGCGCATGTCGTTGCTGCTCTGGTAGATGTAGATGCGCACAGGGGATGCCAGGGTGACGCCGACCTGGCTCTGCATCCGTGCTAAGGCGGCTTGGGCCGACGTTGCGAGCTGTTGCGCCAGCGCGGCCTCGCGGTCGCCCCCATAGTAGAGGAGAGTCAGGTTGCCCGAGCGGAGAGCCTGCCAGGCAAAGCGGTCATCATCGTACAGGAGGGTCTGGGTGGGTGTGTCGCTCTGGGTACCATCGGCCAGGTGCACGCGCCAATAGTACTCCAGGGTCGTGCCCGGTGGAATCTCTCCGGGCTCGAGGGCCTTGTCGAAGGTCGCTTCCACGTGTCGCCCGGGCGCAAACTGGGGAGCGACACGGGTGGTGACGCGCTCCGACTGACGCCGGTAGTAGAGAGTGACCTCTCTGATCTCCTGGTCGCTCTCGGCGACCAGCGCGAAAGAGAGCTGTTCCGAGAAGCGAAAGCTGGCGTGGTTCTCCAGCACACGGATCGGTCCTTCGGCCCTGGACCCAATCGCGCCAAAGGCGATCACAAAGACCAGGCTCAGGCCGATCAGAGACAGCCCCTTGCGCATGGCCCTGCTCCCTGTGGGGTCAAGACAGGCGTGGCAGATCCTCGACCTTGGTATCGCGATAGCGGTCGCCTTCCTCGATCAGCATCTGTGGAATGTCGTCGCGAATCGGGTACTTGCGGCGGCATTCTTCGTTCTGGCAGACGAGCCAGTGCTCGTGGGTTAGTTCGACCCTGGCATGGCAGGCGGGGCAAGCCAGGATGTCGAGCAGCCACTTCTCTACCATCGTCTCTGCACCTCGCCGGTGAATTGCGGCTGACGCTCGATCTGTGTAGGGCATTCTACCACGGTTGAAGAGGAGAGGCAAGCACGTGCGAAGGACGGCTTGCGGGACAATCTCAGAAAAGCCGGGGTCTACGGGCTGTTCGGGTGGTGGAGGCGTGCGTGGATGGCTTTGGCGGCTTCGACGACGGCCAGCAGAGCAAAAGAGAAGGCCAGGATGATGGCCCATTGGAGGGCTGTGAGGGGCGCCAGGCCGAGCAGGCTCCGCAGCGCAGGCACGACGATGGCGGCGATGCCCAAACCCAGGCCCAGGAGTACGGCGCCGACCAGAGGCTTGTTCTGCCCGATGCTGCCAATCGCCACGAGGGAGCGCCGGAGGCTGCGGTAGCCAAAGATGTAGATCATGGCGTCGACCGCAAAGATGGCAAAGGCCAGGCTCTGGGCCACCGCGACGCTGCCTTGACCCAGGTACTCTCGTGCAAAGAGAACAAGGGCGAAGGCTGCGCTCGAGCCGCTGATGACGACCGCCAGCCACAGGCCGAGGGGCGGCAACACGGGGGCCGAGACCGGTTTCGGTGCTTCTTCCATGATACCTGGCTCGTGGCGCTCGAAACCCAGCACAATATCGGGTGGGCCGTCGGCGATGAGGTGGATCCACAGGATCTGGACCACCGTCAGGAGCGGAGGGAAGCCCAGCAACTGGGCCACCAGGATCGCGAGCACCTCGGCGAACGAGTTGGACATGGTGTAGGAGACGACTTTGCGGATGTTCTCAAAGATGATGCGCCCCTGCTCGATAGCGAGCACGATGGTGCGAAAGTTGTTGTCGAGGAGGATCAGGTCGGCGGTTTCTTTGGCCACGTCAGTGCCGGTGCCGACGACGACGCCGATGTTGGCACGTTGGAGCGCCGGGGCGTCATTCACACCGTCGCCGATCATGGCGACCACTTCGCCATGGGCCTGCAGGGCGCGCACGATGCGCAACTTGTCTTCTGGCTTGATACGGGCGAAGATGACGACGTCCTGCGCGCGGGCCTGCAGTGCGGCGTCGTCGAGGGCTCCGACGTCGCTTCCTTCCATGATGCGTTCGCCGTTGACCTGAAGCCCGATGAGGGCGGCCACACGCTCGGCGGTGCGCCGATAGTCGCCGGTGATGACCTTGACTTTGATCGCCGCGTTGCGGGTGAGGGCAATGGCCTCCGGCACGCCCTCGCGAATGGGGTCCTCCATCCCTACCAGGCCGGCCCAGGTGTAGCCCGAACGCTCCTCAAGGGGAGCACTCGCCCTGTAGGCGAGGCCGAGGGGCTTCAAGCCCTCGCTTGCCCAGGCGTCGGCCTCAGCCATGACGGTGGCGCGCTCGTCGTCGCGCAGGGCGCACATGCCCAACACCACCTCCGGTGCGCCTTTCAGGTAGTCCAGGCTCTGTGCGCCGAGGCGGGCTTGTACAGCCATGAACTTGGTCTCGCTCGAGAAGGGCTCTTCGGCCAGGCGGTCCGCCCGCGTGGCGATGGCCTCTGGGGGCTCGCTGAGTTGGGTGCGGGCGTACTCCCAGAGGGCCACCTCGAGGGAGCCTTCACGGTTGTTGGCCAGGACCATTGCCTGGAGCGCCTGCTCGCGGCGGGTCAAGTGGCTGCGGGTCACACGCAGCCGCCCTTCGGTCAGCGTGCCGGTCTTGTCGGTGCAGATGACGGTGACCGAGCCCAGGGCCTCAACTGCGGAGAGCTTGCGCACCAGACCGTTGCGGTTGAGGATAGCGCGCATGCCCACGACCAGGATGATCGTGACGGCGATCAATAGGCTCTCGGGGATGGCAGCAATGGCCAGGACGATGGAGACGCGCACCGTCTCGAGGAGTGGCCGGCCTTCGAGGAGGCCGGTCGCCAGCACGACGGCTGTAACCGCCGCAACCAATATCGTAAGCCAGCGGCTGAACCTGCGCAGGCGGATGCGCAGCGGGGTCTCCTCTTCGGGAGGCCCGCTGACGCTGACGGCGATGCGACCCAGCTCGGTGTTGGTGCCGATACGCTCGACGCGCATCACGCCGCGCCCGGCGGTCACGGTGGTGCCCATGAAGACCTGGTTACTGCCGGGCGCCGTGCTCTTGGCAACGGCCTCGGTCTCGCCGGTGAGGATTGCCTCTTCCATCGTGAGCTTGGCGCTCTCGATTACGACGCCATCGGCTGGCACGCGCTCACCGGCCGTCAGGACAACCAGGTCGCCGGGCACGAGATCGGCAACCTCAACTTCCTGCCGACTGCCATTGCGGATGACGGTGGTCATGGGTTTGAGCAGCCGCTTGAGGCCGGTGTAGGTGCGTTGGGCCTGGTACTCTTGGGCAAAGCCCACGGCCACGTCGATGATGACCACGGCCATGATGATGATGAAATCGGTTCGCTGGCCGGCAAGGAGAGAGATGGCGGCGGCGACCAGGATGACATACACCAGGGGGCTCTTGAACTGGGCGAGAAGAATGGACCACGCACTGGGCCCCCGAGCTTCGGGCAGCGTATTCCGCCCGTACCTGGCGCGCTGCGTGGCTACTTGCTCTGCGGTCAGCCCATGCAGTGTGTCGCCGACCCGGTCGGGACCTAACGCTGGCACGGCGGCTCCTTGCTGGCGTGAGATTGGTGCGGCCCCAGGGCGCGAGGGCCGCGCATTGCGCGTCAAGCGTGCGCGCGAGGGATGGGTCCTGCAGGGGGCACCAGCAATCTCTGGGCCGGGGTGGCAACGCTGGCATGAGTCTTGCGGGTTGGGAATGTGCGTAAAGAGGGTTTGTGGTGGAGGCTGATGATGATGGCGCTGATGGTTGCACTTCTCGCTTTGCTGGTGGGGGGCATCGTGGCGGTGCAGGCGCTGGAACGGCGTGCGCCTGTGCTTGGTGAGGAGGAGCGTCGAGCCAATGCGCTGCGGGTGGCGCAGGGGCGCGACCGGCGAAGCGACCCCGGCTGGCTGGAGTTGGAGAGGCGGCGACGCGAGCGCTTGGGCGAGTAAGCAGCCTGCGATTGGCCGGGAGCTTGGGGCCCGTCCGCGCCCTCCGAGCTAGGCCAGAGGGGTGCGGCGGGCCCCGAAGCGTGCTACCAGACCTGGGCGCTGTTCTGGCTCACGGCCTGCCAGAAGCTGTTGAGTTCCCAGGTGTGGAGGATGGAGCCGGAGTGGCCGGCCATCGGGGCTGCGGTGTCGGCATAGCTGACGTACTCGGTGCCGTCGGCGGTGCGCGTGTATCCATAGATGGCGACGATGTGGCCGACATCCACGCCACCCCAGCCGGGCAAGCCACCCGTCTGCAAGCTGGTGATGAGGGGAATGCCGTGCTCCACGAGGTCGGTCTTGAGCATGTAGCGGAAATCGTCGAGCGTCTGAGCTTCGCCGTAGCGGTACCAGTTGACCTGTTGGCCGGTGATCTGATTCAGTCGCTGGTTGATGGGTGAAACCATCTGGCGCACCCACACGCCTCCGTAGGGATCGAGGTCCATGTCGGCGCCAAGCTGGTCAATGTCGGCCCGGGCGGGGTAGTTGCGATCCCAGTGCGAGAGGAGCTCGATGGCCGCGCCGGGGCCGCAGTAGTTGATGTGGGCCCAGTCGTTCGGCTCCTGATAGGGCTGGATGTAGGCGAAGGCGGCAGTGGTGCTGGGGCCCAGACGGATGATGCCGCGCTGCAAGGGGCCCGAGATGGCGGGCTGGTTGCGGTCGATGGGCATGCCGGGAAGGGCCCCGCCCATGGTCCAGACCTTTGCCAGGCGGTCCTGGATCTTGTGTTTTTCGGTGCCCTGGGCGAGGAGCTTTTGGGACACCTTGGACGGATCTACCATGTTCGTGGTCTCGGCGCGCACGATGGGGCCGGCCGGTACGGCCAGCGTCAGCGCCGCGGCGATGGCGAGCACGGAGATGATCCGGAGCTTCACAAGGCAACCTCCTACGTGCTGGAACTGACCTTGCGGGCGGGCGAGAGATGCTGAGAGGTGGATGGGACCTGCCCGCAGGCTTGCGTTTCTCCCATCGGGCGGGGTGCGCCAATCGCGGCGGGCCCTGCCTTATGGTCAAGCTGGGATTTTACCATAAATCGAGGAAAAGGCCAAAAAGCGCAGCCGGACTGGGTATATCCGAGAATCGTCGGCGTAAACTCTGGCCGTCACAGGGGGCGCAGCCGTTCGGCGCGGCGCCACACCGGGTTGTCACTCTGAGCGGCTCCTGCGGCCAGCTCTCAGCCCGGCGCCAAGCGAGCGAAGAGTCCTAGCTGGCCATGGCAGCACGCTCGGAGTGGCTTGGCGCCACGGCCAACCAAGGATTCTTCCCTGGAATTGGCGCCCCTGTGCTGTCTGGCCGTCACTGCCGCTCAGAATGACTCTCACGGCGACCGTGGCCGGCAGATTCACCGAGGCTCCTGGGATGCACCCGCCGGGCCGTAAGTGCGGCATGTTGCCGCGGGCTTACGCGGCACGATGCTGCGCCTACTGGGGCAGGTAGTCGAGCGGGTTGATGATGCCGCCCTGGTAGGTGAAGATCAGGTGTAGATGTGGCCCGGTGGAATGCCCGGTGGTGCCCATGAGGCCGATCTGGGCGCCCTTTTCGACCTTTTGCCCCA
>Ga0078972_1002839_pt1 | contig 55071 bp, 42 predicted proteins | sample YelNatPaOPGAMG01_FD_67568 | JGI IMG/M metagenome (GOLD analysis project Ga0078972, IMG submission 67568) | Hot spring thermophilic microbial communities from Obsidian Pool, Yellowstone National Park, USA - OP-RAMG-01 (SPADES assembly) (version 2) | ecosystem: Environmental > Aquatic > Thermal... | reverse complement strand
AACAAAGGGGGACAGATGATAAAGAAAGAGAAGATAGAATTGACGATGAAGCAGGATATATTTGTTGGTATAGACATATCTGGCAGGAAGCATCGAGCAAGATTTATTGACAAGATGGGCAGGGAGAAGGCGGCGCCGATAAGTTTCTCCAATGATGTAGAAGGGTTGAAGAAGATGGAGAATCATCTCAAAGGGATAAGAGGGATAGGAGGGGCTGTGATAACTTCCAGTGAAAAAATTTATGCTGACCTGAAATATTACCAGAACGCAGCAGGCGCTATACCAGGTCCCTGGGACTGCTGGCTTGTGTTAAGAGGAATAAAAACACTGGCTGTGAGAATGAGGGAACATGAAAAAAATGGCCTGTATTTGGCAGAATTTCTTGAAAGACATCCAAAAGTGGAAAAAGTTTATTACCCGGGACTGAAAAGTTCAAAATATTATGAAATTGCCAAAAAACAGATGGATGGCTTTGGTGGGATGATAAGTTTTGAATTAAAGGGAGGATTTCACCAGGTAGAAAAATTTATCTCAAAACTTAAAATATTTTTGCTTGCCGAAAGTTTGGGTGGAGTAGAATCTCTTGTTTGTTATCCGCCAAAAATGACGCATGGCGTCTTTTCAGAAAAAGAAAAAATTCAAAGAGGAATTAAGGATAATCTTATTCGCCTTTCTGTTGGTATTGAACACAAAGATGACCTGAAATCTGATCTGGAACAAGCACTGAATTTCGTATGATGTGAGATAATTTGATCTGTTCAATATTATAATTTCTAAACAAACTTTTGACAGAATTGCTTACCTGCATTATTATTTCATCAGTAAATTTAAGTAATAAAAAAACTCAAAGATATGAACATAAAATTACCGGCTAACAAAGGTGAAATCCAGAGATGGAACAGGAAACTTATCCTTCGTACAATTTATGAAAATGAACAAATTTCTCAAACTGACCTTGTCTGCATCACTAATTTAAGCCCTGGTACTGTATCCAATATTATCAGGAACCTGCGCCAGGAAGGATTGATACAGGATATTGGCTACAAATCTTCACGGGATGGTCGCAAACCCCTGCTTTTCCGACTCAATCCCGAAGCACGTTGTGTATGCTGTCTGATTTTTGGGCTGGGAGAAATCACTGTTGGCATAGTGAACATGGCAGGAAAAATCATAGACAGAATTACTGAGCGGGTTGATTCTGAACACAATGTGGATGCCCTGGTTGAAAAGGCGTGGGAAATTGAACAGAACCTGCTTATTAAAAACCGCATTGCAATAGAAAACATCATTGCCAATGGTGCTATCAGTGAAGGAATAGTGAATAACAGGGATGGTGTGGTGCTTTGCACACTTACATAGGCCAGGAAGCAATCGCAGTCGGTGTTTGCCTGAATTTGAGAAAAAATGATTATGTTTTCAGTACACACAGGTGCCACGGGCATTTTATCGCCAAAGGCGGGGACGTCCGTAGAATGATGGCAGAACTTCAGGGAAAACAAACCGGTTACTGCCTTGGCAGGGGTGGATCTATGCATCTATTTGATACCACCATAGGTTTTATGGGTGGTAATGGTATTGTTGGTGCAGGACTACCACTGGCAATCGGTGCTGCCTATTCCTCATTCTACAGGCACACAGACCAGGTCACAGTTTGTTTCTTTGGTGATGGTGCAGCCTGCCAGGGAACTTTCCATGAATCTTTGAATATAGCAGCTTTATGGAAATTGCCTGTTATCTTTGTGTGTGAAAACAATTGCTATGCAGTAACCACGTCAGTGGCAGAAACCATTTCTATACCCGATATTGGAGAAAGAGCCCAGAACTATGGGATGACTGGAAATGTTGTGGATGGAAACGATGTCCTTTCAGTTCTGGAGGCAAGCCGAAAAGCAATTGATAGAGCAAGAAATGGAGCAGGTCCTACTCTTCTTGAATGCAAGACATACAGGATTGACCCGCACTGCATGGTTATTTCAGAAACCCGGTCTAAAACTGAACTAGAAGAATGGAAAAAGAAGGACCCTATACCTGTTTTCCAGCAAAAAATTCTTAAGGAAAAACTTGCCAGTGAAATAGAATTTAAACAACTGGAGAAAGAAGTTCTAAAGGAAATAGACGAGGCAGAGAAATTTGCTATGGAAAGTCCATATCCAGATCCAGATGATTTCCTGACTGAAATCAAGGATTGAAGATGCGTGAAATCAAGTATATTGAAGCAATAAATGAAGCACTCAGGGAAGAAATGGAAAGAGATGACAATGTATTTGTCATTGGAGAGGATGTTGGTTTCCTTGGTGGTGGCTTTGGAGCAACCAAAGGACTTCTGGAAAAATTTGGACCAATGAGGGTTCGGCAGACACCTATCTCAGAATCTGCTTTCACTGGATTGGGAGTAGGTGCAGCAATGACAGGACTGCGACCTGTTGTGGAAATTATGTATCTTGATTTCATCACTACAGCAATGGATCAGGTAGTAAACCAGGCTGCAAAAGTCAGTTTTATGTCTGGCGGCCAGGTGAAAGTTCCCCTGGTCATCAGGTCTCCTTATGGTATAGGCACAAGGGAAGCAAGCCAGCACAGTCAGAGTTTAGAAGCATGGTTTGTTTATACGTCAGGGCTGAAGGTAGCAATGCCTGCAACTGCTTATGATGCCAAAGGACTTTTGACAACAAGTATCAGAGGTGATTGCCCGGTTATCTTTATTGAAAACAGGATGCTCTATTTCAAAAAAGAAACTGTTCCAGATGGTGAATGGCTTATACCCTTTGGCAGTGCCGTAACCAGAAGGGAAGGCACTGACATTACCATTGTTGCACTATCAAATATGGTTCATACAGCTATTGAAGTTGCTGAAGAAGTGGCTGAAGAAATATCAGTAGAAATCATTGACCCGAGGACACTTGTTCCACTGGATATTGAAAAAATAGTTGATTCAGTCAAGAAAACTGGACGACTTTTGGTTTTGCATGAGGCGCCAGTAAGATGTGGAATCGGTGCAGAGATTATCAGGCAGGTTGTTGAAAAAGCATTTGATTACCTGGATGCTCCGCCGGTGGTGCTGGCTGGTGCAAACACGCCGATACCATTTTCACCGGTTCTTGAAGATGTTTGTGTTCCTCAAAAAAAAGACATTGTTAAAATGCTCATGAAATTGAAAAAATGAAAGAAAAAACGGTTTTGCTGATTTCAATCTGCGAAACGGTCAAGGAGGTGATTAATATGAAAAACAGGAATTTAAAAAGCAGAAGATGTAAGATGGTCATTGGTATCCGCAAAAAAGGTTTTACCCTGATTGAACTCCTTGTGGTGATCGCCATCATTGCGATTCTGGCTGCGATGCTGTTACCAGTGCTGACCCGGGCCCGGGAAAATGCACGTCGTGGGGTCTGCATGTCAAACCTGAAACAACTGGGAACCGCGCTCATCATGTATACCAATGACTGGGGCGGCTGGTTGCCCACATATACGACCTGGGGGTATTTCCTTACCGATGACAACTCGGGATGGGGGCTCCTGTGGAACCAGAAATACATCCCCGGTGGTAAAAATGCCAGTACCTGTCGTGCATTCTATTGTCCTACTAACAAGGAGTTCAAATTTGGGCAAACAGACGCATCTCTTAGTGGCCGGAGTTCATACTTCTATAACCCACGAGAAAAATACATCGCGTCTACCTACATTGGTCGCATTGATAAGATTCCTGGCAAGGCAATCGCCTGGGATAACCACTACAAGGGTTATGGTCACATTGGCTTTGGCTTTGCTGCATTTACTCATGGTGACGGCTGGAATGCATTCTTTTCTGATGGTGCAGTAATATGGTGTCCGGACCCAAAGGGGCTGTTCATCAGTCAAATGCCCACTTACTTTACATCGCCGGTACCTTTTGACAGATTCCACAAATAAGGGGTTGGAGTCAGTGTCTAATAATTGGTCCACCGCGGGGGCGGAAAGGAACCTCTAATAATTCAGGGGGAAAATGAAGAAGATATGGAAATGGGTAATAGTTGCAGGATTGTGTCTATCGATGAAGGCAATCGTCTGGGCAGGAGAAGTGTGTATGGAAGCAGAAGATTTCAATGTGGAATCCGGCTGGAAGGTTATTTCCGGCTATGAGGGTTATTTCCCTGCTGAGCCAAACGTCTGGAGCGCCAACCGCCTGAAGGCTAACCCTGGTAAGGTCGCGGCTCGGGCGAAACTTGAAATTGCGGTGCCGAAGGCAGGAGAATATAATTTGTGGGTGAGATACGAAAGCCCTTTCGGGTTTGATGTTCCGTTCAGAGTAAGAATAGTCCAGAATGGCAAGGAAAAGATATCCGCAATCTTTGGTCGGAAAGATGATGTGAAATGTTTTCCAGGACGAGGTTGGCTGGTGCAGGGACCATGGTATTATCATAACACGGATTATGTGTACCAGAAGGTCGGCTGCAGGCTTGAAGCAGGTCCATCTACAGTCGTGCTGGAAAAAACAACTGCCAGTAGTCCTGAGGCGGCACGTGTCATAGACCTGCTCTATCTCACAGATGACCTCACATTGACTGATCTCAAGAACGAATGGGCATGGCCACGAGGAGGTGTCGGCTCCCCCATCTTGAGTAAATTTCGAAAACCAGTGTATTTCAAAATCCGGGTTCCAGCAACTGCGAAAGGTCCGGTTCTTGTGCAGATTGAAAGCAGATTCTGGGGAGTTGGTTATTTTCACGGCCCGCGTGAGACATATTATTTTACAAAAGATGGGGTGACAACAATGAAACCCGCTGATAATCTTCTCTTATCCCCGGGCAGCGAAACTGGCTGGCAAGAAATTAAACTATTGTCATGCTATCCGGCACACATATTTGCCGTTACAAACCAACCTGTGGAACTTATGGTTACCCGTAATCCATCAAAAGAAAAGCCGGTCGTTCTGCCTCTGAAACCGTCCTCAGAAGACAGGGATAACAATGGACGACCTTCGGAGTACCATACGCGGGCAATAACCCAGATTGTTGTGGACACTGGCCACACGGCATACACAGAAAACATTCTCAAAGGAAAACCAGCAGTATTGTTATCAGATTATTTAAACGAATTGCTTACAGAAATACAGCAATATCGTGTAGAAGGCAGACGTCCTAAACTGCTCGGATTATTGAGTGCGTTTCCGATACGGATTGGCGATTTTGATATGCGGGAACTTGTAACGTCTACAGGATTGACCAGCCAGTACATGCAGAGCAGTCCAGAAGTTTACGGACCCGATGGCGCAAAATTCGGGTTCAACCAGAGCCGTGGATATATCTCACTGCAAAATCTCCACATCTCTATTCGAGGGTTGGGCAGAAATTGCTATGAAGGTGACTACACCAGGTTGAAAGAAATCTATCAGAAACGTTACCAGGAATTAAAAGCCGATGGACTGGGAAACCTTCCTCAAACCATAAAACTCATTGAGGAAGCAGGTCCACCACCTCTAACCACCTTGCGCACCTGGGACAAAATTAATGAACAGTTCCGTCAGTATTTGAAAAGTCAACAGGATCCTCCTATTTCTGATGTACTGGGAACAGAAACTGAAAAGGACCCGGCTCTTTATTACCACTCTACCTATTTTAGATCCCTTCTTTTCGCCAGAAATTGCGCAGGTGCGACCAAATTGGTGGAAGAAATATTTCCGGCTGGTAGCCGTACCCATTCTGGAAGTTTCCTGCCGAGCATAGGCGCCAATCCAGTCCTCTATCATGGCATTGATCCATTTCTCCTGTTCAGTGAACGGGGAGTGACTGCTTACTCCAGCGAAATCAGTTGGGGAATGAACACCCCTGATTATATTGGTCCTGAAGTGGAATCATACGAAGGGGCAATCGGCAGGGCACTGGCGAAATACTATGACTGTCCTATGGGTGCCTATGTGATTAGTGACCCAGCACGCGGATACCATCCTGACCTGGTGGAACTTACTGCTTATTCTCTTGCTGCTAATGGATTTACCTTCTGGAACTACTACACCATGTTTTATCCTGAGGGATGCAGTATCATCGGCTATCCTGAGATGCTCAAAGCCATCAAACGGATTAACTATCGTCTGGGTGTCGTGGAAGACAAACTTGTAGCAGCCCGGGTGGCACCGGCTGACACAGCGATCGGCTGGTCTCTGACAACCGATATCTGGGACATACGACATGGTAAAGTGGAACCAGATTACCTGTCACCAGGCAACACCATTTATGCTGGAGAACGAACTTACCTCTATATTCTGCTGCGCCATCTGGGACACCGGGTGGACATTCTCGGTGAATCGGATTTAACATCAGGATACCTTAACAAATACAAGACCTATATTCTGGTTGGCGACCATCTGCGTCCAGAAGCAGCCGCGGCTATAAGAGAATGGGTACGCAATGGCGGCACATTGGTATCAGTGGCAGGCGGTGGTCTGTTTGACCACTATGACCGGCCATTAGAAACTTTGAAGGAAGTTTTCGGTATCAAAAGTGCCTCTCTGGAGAAAAAGGCATTGACCTTGAGACCAAAGTTGGAATTGCTCCACACTGTACCTATTGACACTTTGACGCTGAACGGAAATGTCATGCCGGTACTGGGCTATCGCCAGACGTTTATAACGTCAACAGGGCAACCAGTGGGCTGGTACGACAGCGGAGAAATCGGGGCAGTAGCCAATAACTATGGCAAGGGCAAAGCCCTGATTATTGGGACACTGCCCGGGACAGCATACTTGTATAAAGCTTTCCCGTTATTGCCCTATGGCCGGGGAGGTGAGGACTTAAGCGAATACAACTACCCAGGTTATAATCAGCAGGTATTCCAGACAATCAGCCAGGCATTAAACTCATATCTACCTGTTTCACCATTACGTACTTCTGAACCACTGGTAGAGGCACAGTTGTTGCAGAACAAGGAGACAGGCGACTGGTACATATCGCTGGTCAATTATAGCGGCAAAAAAGTGCATGGATGTGAAGTAATTCTTGATACAAAGGTTCTTGGAGGTATCACAGGAGCAGAAAGTCCCTATCAGAAGGTAATTATGGTACAGAAGGGTGATATACTTAAAGTGCAGTTGAATATGGACAAGTTTGATTTTCTTATTCTGAAATGAGCCGGATTATGGAGATAGCAGTAAAATAAACATTTACAAGGGGATGAATATGAAATTATTTTGTATTCTTGTTTTTTTAACTATTCTTTCCAGCCCTGTTTTTTCTCAAACAGAAGTAATGTTAAGTAAAGATGGAAAGGCACTTTTCCCTGTGGTCATCAGCGAAAAATCAAGTGAAAAAACAAAGAAAAACGCAGAACAACTTTGTTTTTATTTGAATAAAATCACAGGAGCAAATTTCAATCTAATTACTGGTGATGGAACAAATGGAATTGCTGTTGGTGTTTTTACAGATTTTCCATCTCTTTCTTATTCAAATTTGTTTGATGTTAATGACCCTTTCAGAAGGGATGAATATGTTATCAAAAGTCATAAAAACGGTATTCATATAATTGGTGTAACAGAACTTGCAACTCAGGATGCAATATGGGATTTTCTTTATCAACTTGGATACAGGCAATTTTTCCCTGGACCTCACTGGGAAATTATTCCTGAAATAAAAAATCTGACTGTTAAACTTGATGTTTATGGCAAACCATCATTTTATGGAAGAAATGTTGGAAAGCTCCATGGTTTTTGGCAATACAACAAACAAACATGGGATGACTGGATGAATAAAAACAGGATGCAATCAAACTTTTTTGTTCCAAGCGGACATAGTTACGAGGGAATACTGGCAGCAAACAAAGACATTTTCCAGCAACATCCAGAATATCTTGGACTTGTCAATGGAGAGAGAAAATCATCAAAATTCTGCATATCAAATCCAGAACTGCAGAAGATTGTTGTTGATTATGCAATAAAATATCTTGAAAAAAATCCTGATGCATATGGGTTATCAATGGAACCAAGTGATGGTGGAAACTGGTGCGAGTGCGAAAACTGCAAAAAAATTGGTAGCATCAGCGACAGAGCCGTAATGCTGGCAAATATTGTTGCAAAGGCAATCAGAGAAAAATATGGAAATAAATTTGTTGGAATGCTTGCTTACAACTATCATGCGCCATATCCTTCAATCAAGGTTGAACCAAATGTAATTGTTAATATTACAACTCATCAAAGAAAAGGTGGTTATACCCTTGATGAATTGATTGAGGGCTGGCGGGAAAAGGGAGCGATTGTTGGAGTCAGTGATGCATTTGCAACCTCTCTCTGGGATTATAGCCTTCCTGGAAGACCCAGAGTATCTGATATTACATACTTAACAGAAAATTTACCTTCATTTTATCAAAAAGGCGTCAGGTTAATCAGTGGATGGACAGAAGATGCCTGGGGACCTATAGGACTTGGAAATTACTTGCTTTCAAGATTTCTCTGGGATATTAACGAAACAAAAAAAGTAGATAAGTTGTTTTCTGATTTTCTTGAAAAATCATTTGGCTCTGCAAAACAACCAATGGAGAAATTTTATAGATTGATTTACAGGATTGATACGAAAGAGAAGGAACCATTACTTAGTCAAGACCTTATTGGTAGAATGTACAGGTTGCTTGATGAGGCATTGAAAAAAACACAGGACCCTGCTGTGCGCGCAAGAATTTATGACCTTATTATGTACACAGGATATGCGGAAAATTATTTAAAGTTTGTTCAGGCAGACAAAGACAAACAACAGGCATGTTTTGAGCAGTTAATGAAGTACATTTATAGAATGAGGTATACTCAGATGATTGATACGGTTTCCATATACATAACCCTGCAGGATATGGCAAAATATATAACCGAAAATGTAGTAGTACCTGATGAAGCAAAATGGAATGTTCCTGAAGGTAAGAATCCATGGAAGATAAAAGAGCCGTTTACTGAAGAAGAAATTAAGGAAATATTAAAAACTGGTATTGATTCAAATCCTGTTTTTCCATTTGAACAGGTAACATTCAGCAAAAATTTGATCCCTGTAAAAGACATTAAAAATATTGTTGTAAAAGATAAAGAGATAAAAGGTGATGAAGGCGTACAGATGGGTGGTACTCAACAGAAAATTTATACCTGGATTGAAAATGCACCTGTGAAAATAAAACTCAAAGTCACAGGAGGCCTTATTGCCCATTACAGGGACTATGGGAATGTTTATATTCAATTGTTTTCAGCCAAATTCCCTGATAAACCAGTGGCAGAAGATAAAAGTGTTCCTCCTGATGGCATGCCCCATGAAATTGTAATGGAAACTTCATATAATGGATTACACTGGTTCAAAATTTCGTCAGGAGGAGACAGGACAAAAGTTGAAATTATTGAACCTGATATTGCATGGACATTTGAATCAGGCATAAAAGAACGAACTTACAGACCTGGAACAATGTGGTCTTTGTATTTTTATGTTCCAAAAGGCACAAAAACTATTGCCGGGTATTCTTTCTCTGGTACAGGCAAAATTCTTGATTGCGATGGGAAAGAAGTTTTTTCATTTAAAGAATTACCTCCTTATAGTTATTTCACAGTAGATGTTGGTGAAGGTAAGGATGGAAAATTGTGGATGTTTTCAAATTGTAATGGACAGAAACTTTTACTCAATGTTCCACCATACATGGCACCTGATGCAAAAAAATTATTGCTTCCAGAAGAAATTGTAAAAAAGGATTTCAAATAAAAATTTTCAATTTCAGGAGAGGAAGGAATAAACTGGCTTTGGCAAAGTGTTTTTGTACTTGCTTCAACAACCCGATGGTACCAGACAGGTTCTACAGGCAGTATTTGGAAAATTGAAAAAAAGGTAGTTCCATGGATTTACGTGTGGCAGTGATAACAGGGGCAGGTAGTGGTATTGGCAAGGCGTCAGCATTATTATTTGCCAGGCACGGATATTTTGTGGTCATCCTGGAAGTAAACAAACAGGCAGGAAAAGGAACTGAACAAGAAATTATCAGCAACAGAGGACAGGCACTTTTCCTGGAAACTGATATTGCAGACCCTGATAGTGTCAGGACTGCATTTGAACAGGTAAACAGTCAACTGGGAAGAATGCATGTACTTTATAACAATGCTTCTATCTTTCTGGGCAAGGATGATGGTGCAATCACGGATCTAACAACAGAAACCTGGCAGAAAATTATTGCAGTGAACCTGAATGGCCTGTTTTACTGCTGTCGTGCTGGTATTCCTTTGATTATCAAAAGTGGAGGTGGCTCTGTTATAAATACTGCTTCAAGTGCTGGATTAATCGGTATACCCAACTGCGACGCCTATACAGCGTCCAAAGGAGCAACAATCGCCCTGACACGTTCGCTGGCAGTTGAATATGGTCCGCATGGTGTGCGGGTCAACTGTATCGCACCAGCAGCCATCAAGACACCTATGGTTCGGCAGAGTAACCTTGATAAACCTGATTTTGACGAGGCACATTTTCTAAAGACCAACCCACTGCGGCGATGGGGATGCCTGAGGAAATTGCTCAGATAGCACTATTTCTTGCTTCGGATGCAGCGTCCTACATCAATGGGGCTGTGATTGTCGCAGACGGTGGTATCACAATAACCTGAACAGCAAATACAAAATTTTACCGAATTTGAAGTTTTGAATTTTGTTGTTTAAAAGATAGAATGTCGTATACTGGAAAGATAAAATGTCGCTTTTGATTTGAAAGATATATTCAGTAGAGATAAAGAAGCGGTTTGAAGTAATAAATCTTTTGGTTTCTGGAGTAATTACAGAGAGACAGGTAGCAGAGCAAATATCTTTAACCAACAAGAAACCTTATTGAAAAATCAAATGTACATATTACTTAAAATTGCGAATTGACATCAGCCCAAACAACATATAAAAACAGCAAAAGAATTATTGCTAATTTCAATGCATTAATACTATCTCACTTCCAATTTTCAATTCTCAATTCTCAAACATTAGCCGTCTCTGATTTTTGCTTGATTAGTGCTTAATATTTTTTACTTCTTCTGGTATCCACCAGAGCAATTCTGTTGCAGGCGTGGAAATAATTTTGTTTGATTGGTATTTTAGCACAATAGGTTTCAAGGTCTTTTTGGAACATATTTCAGGTGATAAAACTTCAAAGGTAAGGGAACTACTGCCCCAGGGTTTAATGCCTTCAATTTTTGCATTAGAGCTCTTGCAGAACCATCCTGGTGGTCCATAAAGTTTCAGTTCTCCATAGGGTAATGTCTGGTCAGATGGATTATAAACCGTTACCTTTATTTTTATTTTTGTTTTTGGTCTTATTTCAAGGAGCCCTGCTTTTCCCCTTGGTATACCATTAACTTCAGATGAAATTAATGGTTCTGAATTATTTAATGCTAATATCATAGCGTGTGTAGCAAAACCGGGTACCTTTATTTTTAAAAAATCATTCTCTAACTTAAATCCGACTTTCTGTAATTTTCTTGAACCTTCTGTACATATCAGAACCATTTTAGGAACAGGAATTGATTTTTTCCATCTTATTGAAAGAGAAAATGGCGAAAGAGAGGTATCGTTCAAATTTGCTAAACCAATAAGGACATTATTTTTATTATCCACAAGTGGAATTTCCACTCTTAATTTTCTCGCTATCCGCTCAGGTAAATCATTTTCCTGTAGAGGTTGAACCCCTGAAAAACGAAGAAAAGTATCCAGAATTCTTCCCAATGCAAGTCCTTCACGCATACTATCCCATTCAAAATGCACAGGACCTGCCTCATAAAGTGTTCCAAGCATACTTGCACAATAAAGAGTGTTTCCTTTTCCAAATTTATTTATAACCAGTGCAGGTTTATCAAAAGACATACCTATGACATCACCGGATACAACTTTTACATCTTTAAAATCATATCCAGATAGATGCCAGGAACCAATTTTTTTAGCAACAGGATGAGTAGCATCCCATTGTTCCCACATCTCTGTTACTTTTTTAGCCAGGTCCTCAGTACTCAATGTCGCCAGGACTTCAGGTGCTACTCCGTAAAAGGTAGTCGTTGTTTCTTCAAAAGCCAATTTTGCCTCTTTGATATCACGTTTAACCAACTCTTTCGGAAGAATCCCAAATATCTCAAGAAATGTCTTTTGCGGTTGTCCATACTCATCAAAAATTCCAGGCCACATATCGCCAATAATACAGCCCCCTTCTTTCACCCAATCTTCAAGCATTTGTGCTGTTTTCTTCGGTACATACTTCACATCCACCATAATCACTGCACCTATGTCTTTTAGAATACCTTTTTCTATCAACCGCGGAGTGACCCATCTTACTGGATAACCCAGACCTCTTAAAACTTCATATATTCTATAAGGGCTATCAATTTGACTTCCATAAACATCAAATACAGGTTGTGGTATGGATAAATCCATACGGCTGTAATATAGTGCAACTGGCTTAACAAAATGAACAGGTTTTGCCGGCATCAATAATTTTTCAAGATGACGTATCTCATGATTTGCATCAGCAATTGCTGCAAATTTTTCTTTTGGAGTGAAATCAAAATTTAACAAAGACCACATAGTATGCGCCCAGGAATTAGGATTGTACTGAAGCATATAAGAAGTTATGCCTTTGAGCCCTTTACCCACCATTGTCCAGTATGTCCTTGCAGTTATCTTTTCATCTGAACAATGAGTATTCCATTCATTGTTTGTTAAACTCTTGTCTCCTGTAAGGCTTAAAAGAAAATCCGCATCACACCCCACAAAATAATCTTCGGTGCTATAAGCATCCCAGCCAAAAGCAGGCTGGTTTTCAAAAGCAATATTTATCAGGTCTTCAATATCAATTGGTGCAGAAGAAGTAAAATAAGGCGAAAGGATATGCAAACCAGATGCCTGACTATAAGCAGGCCTTTTTTTCGGGTCTAACTGAGCAATTATTTTTGCCTTTTCTTTATAAAGAGATATGAGTTCAAGTCCTGAAAATTCTCTAAAGGCAAACCAGAGTGCGGCTCCATCTTTATAACTCCTGGGTAAAGGAATCTCAGCAAAATTTTCATATTTGGTTTTCCATAACTCATTTAATTTCTCAATTGTTCCATAATTAACTTCCAGCCATTTATGAAATCTTTCTTTTGCACAATCAGCATAATCAAAAGCACCACCTGATTCATTAGCAATACGGAAAGAAAGAATGGTATCATCATCTTCAAACCATGGCAGTTGATTTGCAAGTTGTTCTAACAGCCCTTTTCTAAATGGTTCATAGGAATAACTAAAGTTTGTGCTTACTTGTCCTTCAGAATTAACCCTTCTTCCTTCAGGTGCAGGTATTTTTTTGTAAAGTTCAGGGGTGCGATACCCTATAAGTGGTTCAACTATAGTATGAAAACCATATTTTTTAGAACCATCCAGCCAACCATGGCCGGCATTAAATCCCAGTTGAACAAGAAACGGATGGTCAAAGAAAAGAGATGACTGATTAACAATAACAAGAAGAAATTGCTGATAAGGGTCAGAAATACTGGAAAAAAATGAAGTATGAAATGGGAAAACAGGAATTGTTTTCATTCCGTCAGGTAGTTTAATTTTTTGTAATGGAGGTTGTGCAATAGAAATGCTTGAAGGTTCAATTTTATCAGGATTAAAAGATAAATCATCTGTAATTAAAACGCAGTCAATACCTAATTTACCTCCGGTTATCCCACCAGCAGGTCCAAAGGATACAGTTGCTTCCATCGGTCTTTCAAATATGAGATCAAAGCAATTCCAGACAAAAGTTGGTTTAGCATCCTTAGGGGCAACAGGAAGTATTTGATAGGGTTTTTCTTTTAAAGTGGCAGGAATCCAATCCAATCTCTGAATACCCACATTTTCTCCATAATCATCCCTGAAAAGAACAAAAAATCCAGTTGGTTTTCCCTGTGTTTGATAATGTCGTACCCAGATTCTGTATTTACCTGAATGTGGGATGTTCACAGAAATAGGATGACTTTCCCCTCCTGGACTACCTCCTAAAAAAGCACCTTCACTTGCAGAATCTGTTTTTTCTACTTTCCATGATATTTGTTTTTCATCTATCTTCAATCTTTTCTCTATATCTCCTTCACCTGCTTTTTCTGCCTCAACGCGGTAAATAATAGATGCCTGGGAAATAGAAGAAAAAAAGAAACATAACAATAGGAACAAATTCCTTTTTTTATTCAATATTTTTTTCATGCTTTCCTCCTTTTCATATCAGAGTTCTGTAGAGGCGAGCCTGTAATCTTTGTTTGGACAGAAAGTCGCAGTTCTTCAGGTGTAAAAAGATTTTAGTCCGCCTGCATTTTTTTGCCGGCAATAATATTAAACCATTTCCTTTTTTTCTGTCAAACCTTGTTTTAGTCCCAAAGATAAAAAGTAGAATGTCGTAATTCCATCGGCTATGATAGATAGAACAAACCATTTTTCTTATAATGGCAAGATTCATATTCCGAATCATCGCATTAATCTTGCAGGGAGAAAAGTAAGGCATCATATTCTCCTGAGAAAAAAATCAGGGTATAGCATAATGATCAATTTGTTGACGAGTTACCATGGTAAAATACGACATTTTATCTTTCCAACTACATGAATTTTTGACAGGATGAAAAAATTTTAATAAAATTATTCAGTCATTTTTTTCAAAAGGAGGATATCAATGAGAGTGAAGATTGATGAAAATGTTTGTACTGGGTGTGGTCTTTGTGTTGATACCTGTCCAGAAGTTTTTGAAATGGGCGATACAACAGCAAAGGTTATCGCTGACCCTGTACCAGCAGAACATGAAGACAAAGCACGTGAAGCAGCCGAAAATTGTCCAGTAGATGCGATATCTATTGAATAAGAAAATTGAAGGCAGGGTTTTTGTCTTCCTTGTAGTTATTGGTTTTGCTGCGGGTTGTGCAATAAATCATAAGGAAAAGGCACAGCAACATCTATTAAAGGCACTTGAGGAATATGAAAAAACTGTTCTGGAAAATCCCCAGGACAATACCTTACGTGAAAAATATTATGAACTTGCCAGAATGTGTCTTGGTGAGGCACAGGCAAAAGTAGAATTGATGTTGTTGTATCAGAAAATTGGAAGACAGAAACAGGCAGAGGAAATACTGAAAAGTATTGCACCAGCAGATTCTCAACAGGTAGCACAATATCTGAAAAAAAAGTTAGAATCAGCGTATGATATCAATCAGAGAATTGCTATTTATCAGACACTAACCCTTTTAACCCCAGAAGACCCGGAATTATTTGAACAGTTAGGCCGTCTATATCTTGGAACAAACCAGACAGAAAATGGAATTAATGCACTCAGAACATCCATTGAACTTGGAAACAGGAACAATGAAGCAATAAAATATTTTGTCAGTTCCTGTATAAAACAGAAACAATATGAACAGGCAACAGATGTTTTGAAAAAATTGATTGAAGAGAAGGATGAAATACAACTGAGACAGCAACTTGCAGATATTTATAAAAAACAGGGTAAAAAAGAACTATATCTTGCTGAAATTGAAACAATTGCAACAAAGACCGGTAAAAAGCCACCTTTACTTGCTTTCAAAAAATCAGAAATCCAGAAACCTTCTGCACAAGTGCAAAAAAAATCTGAATTGCCTGTATTGAGTGAAAAGATTGATATTGAACCATACAAATTTCTTCTGGTAGATAAATCCCAGCAAAAACTTTTTGTTTATGAATTTGATGGTAGGTCACTTCGTGAACTCATCAGTGTTAACTGCACCACAGGCAAGAATATGGATGATAAGAAAAAACCAGGAGATCTTGCAACACCTGAAGGAAGTTTTCTGATTAAGTCCTTTATCCCTGGAACAAAACTGGAACCAAAGTATGGAGCAGGTGCATATGTACTTGATTTTCCTGATTATCTTTCAAGACGATTGGATAAGGATGGGAGTGGAATATGGCTTCATGGTACACCCATTGAAAGACCACCGTATAATAGTGAGGGCTGTGTTGTTGTAAATGATAATGATTTTCTTGCATTGCAGCCATATATTGAAGTTGGAAAAACATACATTCATATTGTGAAAAACCAAAATGACTTGAATCTTACTGACATCCTTTATGTGTGGAACACAATTCAATCCTGGAAACAATCCTGGGAAAATCTCAATACAGAAAAATACCTTTCCTATTATGATGATAATTTCAGAAGCGATGGAAAGGACAAGCAAAGCTGGGCACAATACAAAAGAAAGGTCAATAAAAATAAAAAATATGTGAAGGTAGAACTTCAGGATACAAAAATCATTCCCTATGGAAACACTTCATTCGGTTATGTTTTTCTTGTTGATACCATCCAGCGCTATGACTCAAACGACCTGAAAAGCACCACAAGAAAAAACCTCTATCTTGCAAAAACAAATGGCTCTTATAAAATCATTGGTGAACTTGTAAAATAACTTCTATTTTTTCAGAAATACTTCAATTACAGGCACTGAGACATCGGGCTTTATAACTGGAAGTACAAAATATGTCATTTTGAATTTCTCTTCGGATTTTTTCTTCCTGAAATATGGATAATCAATTTCCTGAATATGAATTTCTGAACCATCATGTAAAAGTTGAGCATACTCAATTTTTTCCTTATCCCATTTTATGGGTAAAAACTTAAATGGCCAGGAAAAAATATGAACATAGAGGCAGTTTGTTTCAGGGTTGTATGTCAGTCGACAATCCTTTGGTACCTGAAACTCATCTGGTGCTTTTGTGCAACCATAAATGGCTCTGCTGTGTCTTTTCATCCATTCACCAATACCAGTAAGTCGTTCCATTGCCCTTTTATCAAATTCTCCACGAGATGTAGGACCAACATTTAAAAGGAGATTCCCGCCTTTGCTTACAATATCAATCAACATTTTGATAAGCATCTCAGTACTTTTCCATGTTGCTTCGTCTCTGTGATAACCCCATGAGCCAGAAAAGGTATGGCATGCTTCCCACACTACTGGTTTACCATCCATTGTAAGCGACTCAGGAACATCAATCTGTTCAGGTGTGATGAAATCAAACTCATCAATGTCAAGACGATTGTTTATTAAAATATGTGGTTGTAAAGACCTTACAAGTTTTACAAGATTTTCACTATCCCAATCCTTTCTACCTTTCCCTACCCAGTCAGCCGGTCTTTCTGGACCTGATGGATAACTGAAATCTAACCACAAGATATCAATTCTTCCATAATTTGTCAGTAATTCCCTTACCTGATTGTGCAGATATTCAGTATATTTTCTCATATCCCGCTTTTTATTTATCTTTTCTCTATCAGGGTGATTTTTCAATGGATGTAAACTATCTATTGTGAAATGAGGATGATGCCAGTCAATGAGAGAGTAGTAAAAACCAATTTTCAATCCCTCTGCCCTGAAAGCATTGACAAATTCCCTGATTAAGTCCCTTTTCGCTGGGGTATTAGTGGATTTATAATCAGTATAATTTGAATCCCACAAACAGAAGCCCTCATGATGTTTTGTGGTAATCACTGCGTATTTCATTCCTGCCTGCTTTGCTGTTTTTGCCCATTGATGTGGGTCAAAAAGGTCAGGGTTAAAGTGCTTAAAATAAATATCATATTTTTCATCAGGAATCCCTTCTCTTTGTTTTACCCATTCGTGTCGTGCTGGTAAGGCATATAGCCCCCAGTGAATAAACATTCCAAATCTATCATGCACAAACCATTTTATATCGGGTCTTTCCATTTTCTCCTCCTGTAAGATTATTGATAATTTTACAATTGATAAAATTTCTGTCAAAGTTCAACCAGTGACCGGTAACTCAATATAAGATGGCCTCAAAGAATCATGAAAAATTGTTTGATGTGCAACACAAAATTCTGTGTCTGTTGCAGGGTTTTCCCCTGTATTGAGATTCCTGTCCCAGAGCGGGAAATTGCTGCTTGTAATATAAACCTTGATTCTATGGTCCTTTTTAAACTGGTATGCTGTTGCCATCATTTCTATGTGAAATTCATAAACCATACCTGGTTTCATCAATTCGGGCTTATTCCATATTCCATTTCTGAATCTTGCCCGTATAATTCCTTCTGAAATGTTTATGGATTTCCCATCAGGATAAACATCAGCAAGTTTTACGACAAAATCAGTATCAGGTGCTGAAGATGAGGCAAAAAGAGTAAAATTGATTGGTCCGATAATTTCCATATCCTTTTTAAGTGGTTCTGAAACATAAGTCAAAACATCCTTTCTGTTCTCAATAACACGCTGGTCATATGGACCTGGTTTCGCAATTTCATAAAGACCAGGATTATATGTTCCAATAGAGTGGTTTCCTCCGATTGTTGGTACTGGATTTTCAGGGTCATAATCATAATGATCACATTTTTCATCTGAACCAGGGGGACTTGTAGAAAGTTTGTAACCCTGGTGAATATACCATTTAATATAAGACGTTCTTGCAGGAGGCCACTGGTATTCATCCTGCCATCTATTTTTTCCCATGACAAAAATTTTTATCGGTGCTACCTGAAATTCTGAGGGTTTTTTTCCACAAAGTATACAATCAAGCCATCGAACAAATGCATCATTTTCTTTCAATGCTTCAGGACCAAAATCAATTTCACCCAGTGTAGTTAAAGGATTAATGCCATGTGTCCATGGTCCAATGATAATCCTGTGGCTTTCTGCAATTTCTTTTGTTCTTGCAGATTTTATCAGGTTTGAAAAAATTTTTAGCATTTCAGACGGATAATAATCATACCATCCACCAATAAGAAGTACAGGCAATTGAAATTTTTCATAATGTGGTTGTAAACTGAATTGTTTCCAGAAATCCCCATATTCATTGTGCAAAACAAAATCCCTGTATGACTTCACAATACCTGAGCCACTTTTTTCATCAAGGGATATTACAGGTAATGATAGAAGAAGTTTTTTTACATCAAAATATGGCATAATAGATGCTTCTGAGGTTCTGCTGTTTGTCTCAAAACATAGCCAGCTCCACGTAAGACCCAGAGATAATGCTCCATTACAGTAATATGCCTGCTTCCAGCAATCGCCTGTCATAAACTGTGGAACAATGGTTGTCAATTTTTTTGTTCCTGAAATTACAGCGTAGAATTGTGTTGCAGCAAGGTATGATGCACCATACATACCTATTTTCCCATTGCACCATTGTTGATGTGACAGCCACTGGAGTGTGTCATAACCATCATTTTCTTCATTTACAAAAGGATAAAAATTACCTTCTGACGCATATCTTCCCCTGCAATCCTGAACAACAAGTGCGATATTTTTTGAAATTATTTCCACAGGAGAAATAAAATTCCTGTTGTAAGCAGTTCTTACAAGTACACATGGCCATGGACCATTTCCATCAGGCAGGAAAACATTTGTTGCAAGTTTAATATTGTCCCTCATAGAAACCTTCACATTTCTCAATATTTTCATCTGTCTCCTTTCGGTTGATAATTATTATACGACAAAATTGAAAAAATGACTTGAATAATTTTCCAAATTTAAGTAATATAATACGCAACACGGAGGTCATCATGAGTAAACTGGCACTTTTGGGCGGAGAACCAGAAGTAAAAAACAAATCTGATGACATTTTTTTGAGAAATATCACAAAGGAAATGGAAGAAGCAGTTTTAAAAGTGCTGCATGAATGGAAAATGTCAGGCACTGACATTACAAAGGAATTTGAAAGGGCTTTTGCTGACTGGCACGGGATGAAGTATGGACTCGGATGCAATACAGGAACAGCCGCATTGCATTGCGCAATGTTTGGTGCAGGTATTGGTGTTGGAGATGAAATCATATGTCAGAGTACGACTTACTGGGCAAGTTGCCTTCAGGCATTTTCTCTTGGGGCAACAGTTGTTTTCGCAGACATTGACCCTGAAACACTGTGTATTGACCCGAATGATATTGAACACAGAATCACGTCCCGCACAAAGGCAATTATGGTAGTCCATTATGCTGGTATGCCAGCAGATATGGACAGGATCATTCCAATTGCAAAAAAGCACAACCTGAAAATCATAGAAGATGTTTCACATGCACATGGTGCATTATACAAAGGGAAAATGGTTGGTACATTTGGAGACGTTTCAGGATTTTCATTGATGAGCGGAAAAGCATTTGCCATTGGAGAAGCAGGAATAATGCTAACCAACAGCAGGGATATTTATGAAAGGGCTATTCTTTTTGGCCACTATGAAAGACATTCTGAAATTGAAAATCCACAAATTAAACAATTTGCCGGTCTTCCCTGGGGTGGATATAAATACAGGATGCATCAAATGTCTTCTGCCATTGGGCTTGTCCAGATAAAACAATTCCAGAAAGACATTGTGGAAATTGATAGGGCAATGAATTATTTCTGGGATTTGCTTGAGGGTTATCCTGGCATCAGGGCTCATAGACCAGCGAAAAATTCAGGATGCACAAAAGGTGGATGGTATGCTTCCCTTGGTAGATATATTAGTGAAGAACTTGATGGTCTTTCAATTACAAGATTCTGTGAGGCATTAAGAGCAGAAGGTGTCGGCTGGGCATATCCTGGTTGCAATAAACCACTTCATCTTCATCCTGTTTTTCACAATGTTGATATTTACGGGCATGGAAAACCAACAAGGATCGCATATTCTGATAGGGATGTAAGAGAAAAGATTGGAACACTTCCAAATGCAGAAACACTGGGGAGAAAAATATTTGCTGTTCCATGGTTCAAACATTACTGGCCAGAAAGAATTCAGGAATACGCAAATGCGTTTAAAAAGGTCATTGAAAACCACAAGGAACTTCTGCCAGATGACCCTGGAGACCCTGAAGAACTTGGTTCCTGGCATTTAAGCAGAATATAAAAAGGAGTTTTTATGGAAAAACTTGCAATTGATGGTGGAGTGCCTGTCAGAAAAAATCCTATGCCACCAAGGGTAATGTTTGACCAGGAAGAAAAAAATGCTGTTATGAGAATCATAGAAAAAACCATGACAGGGAATCAGGCACTTGATCGATATGGTGGAACTGAGGTTGATGCTTATGAAACAGAATTTGCTCAATTTTTCGGTATGAAATTTGCAACAGCAGTCAGTTCCGGAACAGCAGCCATTCATACAGCACTGGCAAGTTTGAAACTTGAACCAGCAAGCGAAGTCATTACAAGTCCGATTACAGACCCTGGTGCTGTGATGCCTATTATTTTTCAGCAATGCATTCCTGTGTTTTGTGATGTTGAATATCACAGTTTAAATCCATCACCAGAGTCCATTGAAGAAAACATCACAGAAAAAACAGGTGCAATCATTGTTGTTCATCTTGCTGGATTCCCATCAAAAATTGATAAAATCTGTGAGATTGCAAAAAAACACAATATCCCTGTAATTGAGGATTGTGCCCAGGCGCACGGAGCAAAATACAGGGGAAAATATGTCGGTAGTTTTGGTACTCTTTCTGCTTTCAGTTTAATGAGCGGTAAACATACAACAAGTGGCGGGCAGGGTGGTATGGTTCTGACAGATGATGAAAAATTTTACTGGGATGCAAAAAGGTTTGCAGATAGGGGAAAACCATTTAACAGTACCGAGTCAACAAACCTTTTCCTTGGATTGAATTACAGAATGACTGAAATTGAAGCAGCCATTGGAAGGGTGCAATTAAAAAAACTTCCGTTCATCGCAGAAAAAAGAAGAAAAATTTACACAGCATTGAAAGAGGCATTCAAAAAAGAACTGAAAGCATTCAGAATACCAGAATCAGAACCAGAATCACAACCAAATCCATGGTTTCTGTTTGTACATGTAGAAAAGGAAAGATTAAAGGTCAACAATAACATTCTTGCACAGGCATTGCAGGCAGAGGGAATACCTGTTGGGCAGAAATATGTTGTTCCGATGTATCAGGGAAAATGGTTTATTGAAAAAAATACTTTTGGCAGTTCTCATCTACCATGGTCTCTTCCACAGGCAAGAAAGATAAATTACCAGCACTGTTGCCCTGTGGCTGAAAATGCTCTTGAAAACCATATGACCCTTGGCATTCATGAGTATTACAACCAGCAGGAAGTTTATGATATACTAATGGCATTCAAAAAGGTAGAAAAACATTTCCTAAAATAGGAGAAAAAAATGAATGAAATAAAAATTGGAATTATTGGCTTTGATACATCCCATGTTCCTGCGTTTACAAAAGTCATTAATGACCCTTCTGACCCTCATCATGTACCGGGTGGCAAGGTTATCGCAGGAGTACCAACATTCAGTAAGGATTTTGATTTAAGTTATAACAGGGTTGAAGGATTCAAAAAAGAACTTATTGAAAAATACAATGTAAAAATTTTTGATAACATTGAAAAAATGCTTGAAGTTGTTGATGCGATACTGCTTGAAAGTGTTGACGGAAGAAGACATTTAAAAGAAGTAGAGCCAGTGTTTAAGGCAAAAAAACCTGTTTTTATTGATAAACCACTTGCTGCAAGTTATGATGACGTCAGAAAAATTGTTGAATTATCAGAGAAATATTCCTGTCCGTTTTTTTCATGTTCTTCCCTGAGGTTTGATGTAAATATTTCTGAAGCAAGAAATGACAGTGAACTTGGAAAAATTATTGGATGCGATTGTTTTTCTCCTGAATCAAGAATCAGTGTAATGCCTGGTTTTTTCTGGTATGGTATCCATGGTATTGAAATACTTTTCTCTGTAATGAAATCTGGCTGTATGTCTGTTGAAGTCATCTGTTCAGAAAGTGCTGATATTGCAGTGGGATTATGGAAGGATGGAAGAACCGGTGTGTATAGAGGTATAAAACAGGGAGCATCTTCATATGGCTTGACTGTATTTGGAGAAAAAAAGATACGGCAGGCAACCTATCATCCTGATATTCCTATGTACTCAATGTTGATAAAAGAAATTATGAAATTTTTCCAGACAAAGGTCCCACCGATTCCGGTTGATGAAACACTGGAAATTATGGCATTTATGCAGGCATCTCTTGTGAGTGAACAGGAAAAAAGACCCGTAATGCTGGAAGAAATAATGAAATAATTTTTGCAAGATTAATCTATAAAGAAGTAAAATAAAGCGTATGCAAGAATAACTCTTCCATAGTCATTTGGATGGATGCGGTCTCTTAAGAAAAACTCATAGGGTTTACCAGATTCTTTAATATAATTTCCACAGTATGTTCCAATATCAAAAAATTCTACTTTTTGTTGCTCTGCAAGTATTTTTAATTGAACATTGAATTCGTCTGGTGTTTTTTCTTCTGAAATCCAGTTTTCTCCAAAAACACCGCCTGTAATAATGATTTCTGGTTCAATCCTGTCTTTTATCTGCTGAATTACGTTTTTTATCGAAGAAATGTTTTTTTTATGACTGATTCCGCCTATTATCACAAGGTCAGGATTATAATCAACGACATATTTCTGTACCCTGTCCTTTTTTTCATAGTACCAGCATCCTGTTGAATTTCTGACAGACGGAATAATTTCAATCTCTGATTCAGGATATACTGTTTTCAAAAGGACATCAAAAAAACAATTTGACATATCATTAACAATGCTATCGCCAAGCATCACAACTGTTATTTTTTTACCTGTTTTTAATGCCTGCGTTGTCTCTGTCAGATACGATTTTTTTATCTTAAATGGCTTGATTGATGAAATTTTTTTTGCCATTCCCTTTAACCATTTCAAAACATCAGAAATATTTTTTTCTTCAACAGAAATTTCCTTGACAAATAAATATTTATTCTGTTTCTGAAGCGATATTTTTGCAAAATCAGCAAAACTTCTCGACCTGAAAAAATATGTGTTTTTTATAAAGTTACTTGATTGTTCAATACTTGAACAAAAATCTGCATCTAATGTCATTTGATTGTCATTATAAAAACTTATAAACATCAGACCTTTCTCATCTGCTTTTGAACAAAATGAAATTTGATAAAAAGCAGATTTCCTTACAGGAAACATTTGTCCTGACCATTTTTCATCCTTCACAATTATTTCTTTTTCCTTGAATACAGGAGTTTTTCGTGCCATAAGAGATTTAGAATTTCAGCATCACCTCTATTGCGTTTTGAAAATTTTTCAGTATAACAGATTCCTTTTTGATATCATACTTTCCAGTAGATACTTTTTTTGCAACAAGTTTATCAGGATGAGGAATTCTCAATTGAATGGTTTCGGGTTTTTTCTTCCACTTACACAAAATTTTTGCAACAATACTATTGTTTGAAATATCTGAAACCACATCCACAGAAAGATTTCCAAAGTGTGTCGAAAGATTTTGAATTTTAATGGTATTACCATCTTCAAGCCATTTTCTTGGTATGCCTGGAAAGATTGACAAAACATTTTCATCTTCCATACACAGCATCCATCTTGTTTCCATTAAAAACCATGCTTCTTCATGTGTTTTGTGTGGACTTGCATAGAAAAAATGCTCCCAGAAAGTTTTTGTCTCACGGTCAATAATTGCAGGAAAACAACTGTAATATGCCTTGAGAAAACTTTTAACTTCTCCTCTTTTCAAATGTATTACAGGATGCCTGCTGTAATATGGCTGACTGAATGCAACATTATTTTTGTAAAAATGCTCCACATGATATTTGACCATAAAATCTGAAGCAAGTTCGTCGGGCTCAATAACCTGCTGAAAAATTAAATACATTGGACCAATTATTGAATCCCGTGCTATGAAAGTTCCATGTGTAAACCATTTTTCACCGCCTGAATACTGTATCAACAGTCCATCGTATTCAGGCCATGGTGGGACAGTGGGAACCCATGTGCCATCTCCAAGAGGAACAACAGGAGAACGAGCCATCGCAGAGAAAAAAGAGTTTCTGATGTCTTTTTTCAATTGCTCTGCATATTTTTTTATTTTTTCTGATTCTGGCTCATCTATTGCTTCTAATAGTTCAGACGCCCTCTGTAAACCGAGATAGGCATATCCATTCAACATAAAGATATGGTATGGATCTTCAGGGTCTCCAACCTTACCATTGATCATGCCGTATCCTCTGCCGCACAATTGTTCTACTTTATTTCTCTCAATCCATTGAATAATATAATTTGCTGCCTTGATTATTGATGGTTTAATCTTTCTTATCCAGGTTGTATCTCCTGTATACCTGAAATGTTCTCCCATATTCCATAGAACTGCTCCTGTTTCAAGCATATATCCACCAAAATTCTGCATAAACCCATCTTCATGCTGTTTTTCAACAAAATACTGAATTGACCTTTCAGCAAGTTTATGCCAGCCAATTGTATCAAAAAATTGAATAATGGGTGAGCTTTCAGAACCAATCGGACAATATCTTCCAATGCACGCAGCCACAGGTCCATCAGGTTCAAGTCCGTATGCAACAATGTCAAGATGAATGACGCCTGCTTTTATCATATTGTCTATTCTTTTTTCTGGCAACTGAATCTTTGCAGTTGATTCAATCTTTTTTTCCCAGAATTCAATACATTCATTTTTTCGTTCGTCAAAAGATTGCTTCATCAGTGCCAATGCCCTTTTCATGGATACTGGTTTATGAGGTATTTTCATTATGACTTCTACCTTTTCTCCTGGTTTAAGAAAAACAGTAAATTCCTGTCGTTCGAGAGGTAATCCATTAATTGTCACAACAGCAAAAATCCTGTCCTGAGAAAATTTCATCAAACCATTTTCGAGTTTGTAGTTAGCAACCGTATTAGGATAGGGAACATGAAAGTAAGCATAACCAGGAGAATATTTTTTATTGACTGCCTCAATTTTTAAAAAAAGTACTGTTTCCTCTTCCCTGTAAAGTTCCTGGTCAACAAGATTATCAAACATTTCCTGTTGCTTCTGTGTAAACATATGTCCTGCACCAAATCCGTCAGCAACAAGGAAATGAGTTCCTCTAATGTTTTCTGCTCTCAATGGTTTGTTTTCAAGAGTGGCAAACATTGTAAAATTGTAATTTATTCCCTCGTCTTCAACCACACCGCACAGAACAGGCAAATAGCCCTTTACAAGATACCTTTTCAGTTCCTGGGAGCAACCACAACCCCTTCCAAAGTTCAGGTTATAAATGAGGTTGCTTCCATACATTTTTTTGTTCCTGTCATCAGTTTTTTCAAGTTCATCAATCCATATTCCGAACCCATGATATTTTGGTAAAATCTGCATTGTTGTTCGGTCAGGGTCAGGAAATACAATTTCAAAAATTCTCATATCCCTGCTGATACCAAGCCATAAATGACCACGTAATTTCCTCAATTTATTTTCAACCATTTCATAACAAGTTTCATCAGAAAATTCAATTTCCTTTAATTTACTCATACCACAATTTTTCTTGATATCCTCTGTAATCAGGTCAAAACTTCTATTATCATCTGCTTCAGTCACAATCACATTATATTCAGGTATAAAAACAGGGAATTGTTTGCTTATATGCTGGAGAAAAAAACTGAATGGATCTTTTTTCGTTAAGACATTTACTATGGGTCCGTGAGAACCATTTTCAACTTCATAATCAAACACAATTGTAAGTTTATTTTCAGTATCCTTACCAAATGAAAAATGGTTTTTTTCTATTTTTCCATTTTCAGCCACCATTTTTTCAATCTTACCGCCGTTAATTTGAATTGTGCCCTGCTGTTTTCCCTTCCATATGATGGTAATTGATTTTTTCATCTCATCTCCTTTTTATTTCGTGGCAAAAATTACCGAGTAATTTTTTTAGAATATTATCCTGTGGATAACCATTCCCTTTATGCTGTATAAATCCTTCAGCAAATTCAACATTGATTTTCTCTCCTTCTTTTCTTGATTGATTTTTCATTATTTCAATATAATCTGCCCATTTGTTATGGTATTTGAGCCATTCCATCTGTGACCTGTGGCAGGCAAGCATTTTTTCTTTGATTTTCATAACAGATGAAATATCAACAATACAACTTAATGGAAGTTCATTCCCAAAAATATCCTTTAAACCGCTTGCATTCCAGTAGTAAAGATATGGAAATCTTTTTGTCGCTTTAAAGACAGAATCCCTGTCATAATTTGGTACAGAAGCAATATAACAGGCGTTTCTCACAACTTTTGATGTTTCTTCATGGTCTATCAAATAATCAAATGGTGGATTTGTAAAAACAATCAAAGGGTCAACCTCCCTGATAATTCTCACAGATGCTTTTCTGTAGAAATCGTTGTATTCAACCTCAAGGTCATAACCTCCTGCCCAGTGGAAAAAGCCATTTAATATTTTTGCAGAATTTTCATTTTCTTTCATACGAATTGATGCAATCTGCTCAGGTTTCAAATCAGGGTGGCCAACCTGACCTGCTGTCATTGTTGCAAGATGTATTTCAAATCCTTTTTCAGCAAGCAATGCAAGTGTTCCTGCACACATAAACTCAATATCATCAGGATGACATCCAAAAGCCAGAACTCTTTCCATTTCAAAAATCCTCTCCTTTATATCCGATGTTTTTCCATATTTTTCTTGCAAACTCAAGGTCTTCCTTTGAGGGTTCAATAAATCCTAAAATGCTTGGTGGAAGTTTGTTTTTTGCTCCCGGGAAAGGAGACCAGTCGTCGTTTTCATATTTTTTCCTATCGCTTTCATTTCTGAAGTCAGGCATATCATATGGTTTGCCATCTTCCAGAGCACTTTTCCAGGCAAGTATTCCAACAGAACTCATTGTAACACCTCTGTAAACATCAAGAAATGGCTGTGTTTTTTTTCTGATTGCTTCTGCAAAATACACATTTACCCAGAAATCTCCCCCACCATGGCCTGCCCTTGATGCAATCTTGCCCATTTTGGGCCATTCTGGAACATAAGTTTTTTCAAGAAGTTGTCCTTTCTTCCTTGTCCATTCTTCATGCCACACCCTGATAAGTCCTGGACCAAAATATCCGGGACCGCGTGTAATTTCCATTGCTCCTGTCTCTCCGTGGATTCTGTACCAGTTGCTATGACCTGGTAGTACCAGCCCGAATAAACGAAAGACAGCGCCATTATCCATCCTGCACAATATCACAAAACCAGGGTCTCCTCTTCTTGCAGTGTGTTTGTTAATTGATGGCCTTGCAATTGAAAGTGCATTGACCTTTACAGGCATTCTTTCAGTAATATAGACCAGGGGAGCAAGAGCATGTGTACAATAGTATGTTGGTGGCGTCCAGTTTCTCCAGTGATTCTGCCCTGGTGAAAGGGAACATCTTGATTCTGGTGACATTGGATGATTGTATTCACCTTCAGCATAAGTCACTTCCCCAATTTCTCCACTTTGATACAATCTTTTCATTTCCATGTTGAAAACTGTGAAAGGATAATTTTCAGCAAGCATATAAACCAATCCTGTTTTCTCAACTGTTCTACAAAGTGCAACTCCTTCAGCAAGCGTGCTATTACACATTGTTTCACTTAATACATGTTTTCCTGCTTCCAGTGCCTTTATTGCAAAGGGTGCATGTTGATGGAAATAATTGGCAAGAACTACTGCATCCATATCATGAGACAGAAACCGATCATAATCAGTATATGTTTCTACATTCAGTTTTTTTCCTGCCTGTTTTAATTTTTCTTCCCAGATGTCACATATGGCAACAAGTTTCATTCCAGCATATTCAGCGCCTGTAGCAAATGACATTCCTCTTCCAACACCCACAACTCCCACCTTAATCTGTTTCATATTTCCTCCTGCATTAATTTAAGTTCAGAATATATCTATAATAATTTCCCGAACGGTCTAAAAATCGGGTTAAAAACAGAATTATATTACCATTTTCCCTGTCCTGATAAAATCTAAAATTAGTTAGTTGAATAGATTCAGATTCATCTTCCTGCCGTGTGTCTATAACAGAAATCGTTGACTTTTTTATACGAAAAGTGTCTTCGTCAATTTCACATATAACAAGTGGGTATCTTGGCCAGTTCCCTTTTGGTCTATCACCAGTAATACACAAATTTCCAATCCAGTAAATTTTCCCATTTTTTTCTGACCTTAAAAGCGCTGAACCAGTTGACGGAGATTCAAATTTTGTTCCATCATCACACGAAAAAATTTCTGGCTCTGACCATGTCGTACCATTGTCAGATGAAAAACAAACCCACTTATAACCTGGTTTTTCAGGAAACATGCTATTGTCTCCCCTTGCCACCATTGCAAGTTTCCCGTTTTTAAGTTTTATGATTGTGTTTTCATCAAGTCCTCTGGAACTCTTCTCAAGAGAAATACTGACTGGTTTCCCTGTAGTAAAAATAAGTTTATTGTCTTCCAGAATTTTTACATTTATTGTTACTGGTTGATTTGCAGTTGCCCAGCAACCCTTATAATGAATACAATTTCCTTTCTCATCAAGCATTCTCGTACCAGCAGGTATCAGGAAACTATCTTCATCAAGTTGAACAGGAAAACAGAAACTCATTAAAATTCCACCTGGTAAATTTATCCCGGTATCCTGTTCTCCCTGCCACTGAAAATTAGTACAGTCAAAAACATCATAAAAAAGCACAATTTTTCCATCAACATCAATTTTACTACCGCAATATGTTCTTCTTGAAATAAATGTATAAAGTTTTCTCCTTTTTCTGTCAAAGAAACAGGAGTTTTCTGCATATCTTGTGTGGATGCCATCTGAGGTATAATTTCTTATTTTCAAAACAGGAGATGTCCAGGTTTTCCCATTGTCAAAACTGAACGAATCACAAAAATCATTGTATCCGTCCGAAAAATCAAATCTTCCAAACCTGTGTATCAGTATGGGTTTTTCTATGCTGATGTAACTGATAAACCCTGGAAAAACCGGTCTTCCTTTTTCATCAGGACCCAAAAAAATTTCTTTTTTTACTTTTATCATTGAATAAACAGGATTTGACTTCAGGGTGTTTTTAAATCATTAATCAGAATTTCATACATCTGCTGTTTTATTTCTTTTAATTTATCCTCAATATCAATGGCAGTTTTGTAATCTTTTCTGGATTTTGCCTTTATGAAATTGTCCTTCATTTCAGCAAAATCATACTTAAAAAGTAAATCGTATAAACAAATGTGGTCACTGTATTTATCAATTTCTTTGATGAGTTTTTCAACATCATCCCAGCCCTTATAATTTACATTCCAGTCAGTTGAAATCAGTTTAGTTTTTAATTCTATTGATTTGTTGCTTAAAAATTCATTGATCACCCTTACAAGTTTTTCTTCATCAGATGGGTCAGACATGTCAAACCAGTATCCACATGCAAAAGAAATGCTTTTTATATTTTGTGCAGGGATTACTTCAATTGTAATCGCAGTCCCGGGCTTTATCGTTATACTTTTTATTTCATTTTCTAAAAAAATAAAAAATTTTGCCATTCTTTTCAATTGTATATCCTTCACACCTTTGTTTATCAGAGCAAGGGCAAAATCACCTTCCTTACTTACAGGTGTTTTATCATTAGCAACGATGGAACAACCGCTTTGATTAAAATAACACCAGACCTCTCTTCCAGGTACTGGATACGTTGGTCCAGGAGTTGTTCCCAAAAATGAAATTGTTCCAAGGGGATACTCTGCTTCGATCTTTCCAAAAACCCAGTTTGGCACATTTTTGTATTTAATGATTTTTATTGAAAAATTCCCATATTCTGTTTCCCAGAATTCCTCAGCAAAGATTCTTTCATTGTTATTTTCAGCAGGATAAAAATTTTTTAACAGGTAAGGGAAAAATGGATTTATCCCTTTTTTATCTTTTATGAATGAAGCCCATATCCCACTGAATAAAGCAATATCATTTAGCCAGATTCTTGGTGCCGAAGTAATATGTGAAGTATTTTTTGTCTCTTCCCTTGATTTTACAGTAGTTCTATAGTCAATTTTCATATTTTCGATTTCAAGAAATTTTTGATATTGAAATCCCTCCTGATTTTTTAAAGGAGTAAATGTATCTGTCTTATAAATTTGTTGAGAAAAAGCAAAAAAGGGGAAAAAAATTAGAAGTAAATAATATGCTTTCATTTTTGTCCCCTGACAAGAATATTAACCCTTTCTTTCAATCCTGTCAAAACATCAGTAAGTTCAAGCAAATAATTCCCTGGAGTTTCGTTGTATGCAACAGGAATTTGAAAACTGGTCTGGTTTGATTGGATAATTTTTTGGTAAATCTCACTATTTTCTTTTAACAATCTTATTCTGTAAATTCTGTTTTCCTTTTTTGAAACAAAATTAACATTTATTTTCTCTCCGGCATTTATTGTATTATTTTCAACTTTTATTTCAGGTTTTTCCTGTTTCTGGTCAAAAATTGAATATAAAAGAAACGATGGAGAAGTTGAAAGGGTATCCTGAATCTCATTACCTTGCTTTAAAAATCCTTCGTCAACCCTGTAGATGTATTTTTCATTGTCCTGATTTAACTTTAGGGTAATTCTATCTCCTACCTTTCCGTAATAGAGTAGAGCACCGAGAATTTCAAAATCATCGCCCTTTCTTAATGCGATTCTTGCAATGCCGCCAGTAAAGTTTTCAATGTTCACCTGCTTTTTGATACCACATATTGAAAGTATATCAAGCAGGAAATTATCAAAATCTGAAATTGAAGGAGATGAATTAAAAACACTGCTCAAATTAAAATTCAGAAGAATAAAAAATCCATTTCCATATTGTTTCACTATAAAAGGGTCAAGCCCTGAAGCAGTTGAAACATTATTTACCTTCAATTTTATGCTTTTCCCTTTTATTTCTCTGTCAATTTCAACATTTTTCAAAGTAAAATCTTCAGCAGGTTTTAGATCAAATCCAAGAATTTCTGAAAACTGACTTTTGTCAAGAAGTTTCCCATTTTCATTACAAATACCAGGATTTATATCTGCTATTACAATTCCACCCTTCTTTATAAATTCTTCTATTTTCTTTTTATCCTCAGGATGGATTGATGAAGAACCAAAAAGGAAAAGAATCTTATAATCATTCAGTTTCCCATTTTTTAACATCTCGGAATTCAAAAAATCAAAATTGAAACCATTTCTATAGCAGAATTGAATCAGTGGAGAACAGGAAGAGGAAAGTGGCAAAAACTTGTTTTCCCCAAATCCTGATAAAATCTGGCTTGTAAATGAGTAATATACTGCAATTCCATAATTTTTTAATTCGTTAATTATAAGAAGTGGTGCAATACCATCTTCGAGTTTCTTTAAATGTGGAAACATTGATTCAAAATATCTTGCATATGAAAGGTCAACAGATAAAAACCCTTCATTCCATGGACCAGCCATAAAGAAACTGTTTCCATTTACAATTCCTGAAAGCAAATAGTTCCATAAAGGTGTTGGTACTTCATTTCTACCACCATGTGTTCCAACATATCCACCCCACCAGATTGTTCTTAATTTGTTTTTACCAAAACACCTCAACAGTTCATTCTCAATTGTATCGGAATAAGGACCCCAGACATCAAGTTTACTCAGAATGTATTCAATATCTCCTGAGGGAGACCCTTCTGCTCCAACATATGCATATGGGTCAACTTCTTTTATTGCTTCTGCTGCATCAAGATGTACATCAGCATATTCTTTTGAAACAAACTTCACATGATCACAATAAGCAACATATTTTTTCCCCTTTCTCATATCTTCAACAAAATAATGTTTTACATCTTCAAAACTCTTAAAATTTTCTTCCCACTCCTTATTTAAATTTTCAATCTTTTTATATTTTTTCTCAAGAAATTTTATAAATTCTGCATTTTCACCTGGAGCATATCCACCTTCAATTGTGTAAGAATTTTCATCTCCAAGGTTATAATATAAAGTGGGATATGCAGGAAAATAGTTTTTAACCTGTTTCTTTAAATTCAAACCATATATTTTTCTAATCACAGGATTATAATAAGAAAAGTCGCCAATTTCAATAATTTTTTTTGAATCAAGATTTGGGTCTATTTTTTTTATTTCGTCTTCAAATTTTGGTAATGCTTTATCAATTCCGACAAATTGCATCCATCCTTTTTTCTCCTGAGGTGCATTGCGATTTACAAATAAAAAAATTCTTGTAAGCATGGGCCAGGTTTTCAGATTAAACATCGCACTTATTTCAGGATTTGCCTGCAAAGCATCAAAACCCGCCTTTGTCAGTTGCGGGAGATAAAATTCAGGATATGGTGTTTCATTAAATGACCAGACAAACGAAGGATATAGAGGCATTTCTCTATCAGGGAAAGAAATGCCCTTTTCAGATTTTACAAGAACTCTATTATTTTGAATGATTTCTGCTTCAATAAAACCATACAGTGCTGGAAATTTCCCAAAATCAATTTCAAAATTCAGATTTTTTTGTTCTGGTTCTATCAGATATGATTTCTTCACCCATATTTTTTTATTTGGGGAATCAACAATTTTAATAATAATTTCTCCTTTTTCCTTCAATGTATTTTCCAGTTCAACTACTCCTTTGATTTTTTCACCTTTATCATACCAGTCCTTTTCTGTTGCTATATTTACCTTACCAATGGTACTATCCACAGAAAATGTAAAAAATCCAAAATTTTCAATATTTTTCTTTTCATTGTAGATAATAAAATCAAGATAAAAATTGCCCTGTTTTAGAAATGGAAGGTTATAGGAAATCTGTTTTTCTCCTTCCTCTATTTTTGTCTTTATCGTTTTTTCATCAATCATTTCGTTCCATTCGTCCCTCAACCTTAAATTCACATTTACTATTTTGTTTTTGTCACCAGTTATTCCAAACTTTAATTCTTTTGGAAGTTCTGTCTGAATAAATTTGTCTCCATTTTTGAAATTTGCATTTCTCATTGAAAAAACAGGTTCTCTTTTAGAAGCCCACATCACTGCTTTTGCAATAGCAACCATATTATTTTCATAATGTGATTTCCAGAATCTTGAATATTTTTCAGGGACAGTTAAACTTGTTCCTCCATAATAACCACTCCAGGCACCCTGCGCCCCACCTTTCATAATCAGAATTCTTCCATTACCATATTTGTATCCTCTAAAAAAATTATTACCAAGTGATGGAATCCCTTCTGCTGGTGTATTTAAAAAAGCATCAGAAGCATCAATTTTTTCAAAAAAGACCTTTTTATAAACCCTGTCGATACTGTTGTTTGGATTCAAAAAAACAATACCTGTTCCCTTATATGCTTTTTCAAAAATTTTATATTTTGCTTCAGCAGGTAAAACATCAAACCCGATTGATACAATAATCACATCATAATCTTTTTCAAGTTTTGAAATGATTTCTGTATTCTTTTCTTTATTTGTTGTTCCTTCAATTGCTCCTTCATACATATCTTCCACTGCAATCTGTCCCTGCCACCATGCAGTAAAAGATTCAAATTCAATATCCAGTCTCTGCCATAATTCAACAACCTCCCTTGCTCCATGTCTCGGAACAAGAAAAAGACATTTTATTTTTCCTTTTTCAAGGGGTTTTGCCCAATTAAGATGTTCAGTAATGTATTTTGTGGTTATTTGATGAAGATAATCACCATTAAGTTTTGCAAAACAAATTGTACAAATAACAAAAAAAATCAGAAAAACTCCATTCAATTTTTTTATCATAATGCCTCCTTATTTGAATTCCTTTTCAATCTTTATTTTCCAGTAAAATTCCTGAATTTTATCTTTTAACTCCTTTATTTCTGTTATTTTTATTAATTCGCTCTCACCATAGATCTTTTCTAAATTTTCCTTTATTGATTTGTATTCGTTAAAAATTGCCTTATTTTTTTCAAAATCACCAATCATCCCATCAATCTCAGAAAAAATCTCTTTAACCTGTTTTTCTTCTTTTTCAAAAATTTCATTCATCCTTTCTTTTTTCCACTTCCCTTTTGTCTCACTGAAATATAAATATTGTCCAGATGGAAGTTCCCAGCCAGGTGAAAGAATATTTGAAAGAAAATCGCATATTTTTTCCATGTCCAGCATTTTCTCATCCGAAAAATAAAGGTAACCAAATTTATCAGAACTCATATAGGTTGCACCTAATGACCAGGTTGCGGCAGTAAGCCATGATTTCCCTGTGAAACAAAATCTTGTAATATTAAATTTCCATATGTCATCTTTTTTTGCTTTCTTTCCTATGTCTGACCATGGCAGGAATATTTCAACGATCCATTTATCCTTTTCTTTTGAAGTCCTGTATATCCAGTTTTCTCCATTCCATCCAGCATCAGTCAACTGGGCATCAGTCCGTTTTTCATCATATTTTGTTCCAAGGAATGTTGTGATGAATTTTGTATACCCAATTCCTTTTGCTTCTGGGTCTAAATAAATTTCATTACAGTCATCCATCCATAATAACGGATCATCCCTTAAATATCTTGTTGCCCTGATTTTTTCAACATTTTCATCATAGTTGATAATGCCAATATAGAGACCTTTTTGATTATAAAAGATTCCAAATGATGTTTTGACCTGAGGTGGCACAGGTTTTTTTGATAAATATGCATAGAAATTTTCTGTAAAATCAACTTTTTTCCAGCAATCTTCATCAAGCATTCCATCAATTTTGGCGTCCTCATTCACAAATTTAACCTGATAAAAAGAAATAATTTCTGAAAACAAAAAAATAGGACTGAAAAACAGCCACAAACATATGATTAATCGTTTCAAATTCCCCCCTTTATATCTTATCGTGCGTATTCCCACAAATTACCGTCAGAAGGATCAAAACCTGTCCATATTCTGTATGCTTCAGGACCATATAGTTCAGAAAACCTGTAGTTTTTAACAGACCCATCTGAAAAAAGAATATTCATCCCCTGACCTTTATTATATTGTGGTGTATTCGGAACACCCTGGTTTCCAAAAGGAGAAATTCCTTCTGGATGTCTGTAACAGTAATAAAGGTATCCAGTGCTTGTCCACCAGCTAATACCATCACAAAGAAGCATCCTTGGATATTTTGGAGTTTCTCTAAATGGAAAAGAAAAATAATATGGTGCAGAATAAGAACCCCTGATATCATAAACACAGTTTATAGCATAAGATACATAGCAACCTGCATAGTACGTATAATCCTGTTTTGTTCCTGCAATGGTTACAATAGAACCCTTTACACTCGGACACATAAAGGGACTTTTGCTTCTTGCATCCCTCCAGTCCTGATAGCCACTTGCTTTTTTACCAACATATTTACCAATTAGATTGTCTCTGAACCATCCATATGCGTAACCACCCCCAACTGGAATATAGCCATCCCAGTCATCAGCATAGAGTTTAAAAGCAGTATACAACTGTTTTAAGTTGTTAATACATACTGAATTTCTTGCCTTTTCCCTTGCCTTTGACAGTGCAGGAAGAAGCATTGCACCAAGGATTGCTATAATAGCTATCACAACGAGCAACTCAATAAGAGTAAATGCCTTTTTCATTTTTTCACCTCCTATTGACTGTCAGGTGCCCTTAATGGAAATCTTGTATTTGCCCAGTACTGACTGTCGTAACCCTTGAGTTCAGGGAAAAAAATTCTGTAAGTTCCATCTGAAGGTCTGTAAAATGAAGGAATCCATCTTACAGAACCATCAACAAAAAGAAAATTTGCTCCTTCTCCTTTGTGAGGTGCAATTGCTTTTGTAATTGGACCACTCGGAATACTTATTCCGTTATTTGTCCATGAACCACCTGTCAAATCAGACATCAATGGTCTATTTTCAGGTTTTTTGAATGGATCCACTGGAAAGAATGAACCTGCAGCAGGCAGTATTTTTTCTAATCTTTTTGGTTCTGGTGTTAAGCCAGGAGCATAGGTGTAGGCACATGTATGATAACCATACCATGCTCCACTACCAGCACCAGGTATCTTTACAAGCCAACCTGTTTCAGAAACTGTTGTTGGGCTTGCAGGACAGACAAAAAGTGCAAAGTTTCCTACATAATTTGGCCCTTCAAGGGCATTTGTACTTTCGTTGTACTGACCTTCAAGTAGTTGCAATGAATTTGATGCATTTGGTTTATTTCCATTTCTGTCTGTCCAGTTGTCTGGAACACTACCCGGGGAAGAAGCATAACTTGGTGAATCAATGTTTGATGGAAACCAGCCATCATAATCAAGAGCATAAATGTGCATCGCAAGACCAATCTGTTTCAAATTATTTGCACAATTATTTCTTCTTGCAAGATCGATGGCTTTCTGAATTGCTGGTAACACCATTGCTGCAAGAATCGCTATAATTGCTACCACAACAAGCAATTCAATGAGTGTAAATGCTTTTTTCATTTTCATTCACCTCCTCTCAATTTTTGGACAACTATTTCTAAATACAATGTATGGTTCAACCCTTTTTACATATCCTTTCCTGTTTTCCTTTATACATAAGATTGCATCATCAATAATTTTCTGCTGGTTTATGGAAATAGAAGTGATACCATAGATTTCTGCCCAGGGTGTATTGTATGTACCAATAATAAAAATATCATCAGGTACTTTCAAACCAAGTTTCTGCAAAACCTTTAATACAGGTATAATTCTGAAATCACCAAGGGACAATATGCTGTCAAAATGGTTTTCAAGAAAAATTTTTTCAAAATCGGTCTCATCCATCTTATTTGTATCAACACAATGAAATTCGCCAATTTTAAATTCATTCATTGCATTCTCGCAACCTTTCAAAAATAAATCTGCATTACTACCTGGTATTCTTTCAAAACTCAAAATTAGAGTTTTTTTCTTATTCAAGGAAAACAAGGTCTTCATTCCAGCATATCCTGCTGCGACATAATCAAAATAAATAACATTGAATTTTTTCTCCTTAATGCCTGGCACAGGATGATGAATGAATACAATATTTTCATATTGTTCAAACCTGATTATTTTTTCAACGAGAGACGGTTTTGGTTCAACAATGGCTGCTTTTGGCTTTTGTTCCATAACTTTTTCAAATTTTTCAAAAATATCAGGGGTATTGGTGTTAAGTATCAAAGGGAAATATCCTTGCGTCTGTAATGCATCAGGTAGAAGGGGATAAAACAATGGGTGATTTTGAATGTCAGCAGGTATAGCAAGTGCAACCAGTTTTGTAGATACAAAGTTTCCGTCTCCTATGATAAAGGTACCATTGCCATGGACCCTTTTTAACAGTCCTTTTGCTACCAGTAAAGACATTGCTTTGTTGGCTGTCATATGGGAAATACTGTATTGTTTTGCAAGTTCTCTTTCTGATGGGATTTTTGTGCCCGGGAGGTACTCACCTGTTTTTATTTTTTCTTCTATGATTTCTGCAACCTGCTGGTATTTTGTTATTAACTGAATTTTTTCGTCCATTTTTTTTCCGGTGTATAATACTATTATACACATAAAAAAAATTTGTCAAGTCCGAATCGGAGAAAGTCATGAACAAAGAGAAATTTGGCTATGCAAAACACCTGTATAAAAACAGGATTCATCCAAGAGTGATTTTTGGTCCTGAAGAACTTTCTGACATGAAAATGAAAATAGGTTCAGGTATCGGTAAAAAGATTCTGAAAGGTATTTCTGAAATTGCCAGGTATTGTGCGAAAAGTTTTCCAGAAAATGACTCGCAGTTGCTTGAGTTTATGACAGGAAAAGATATCGGCATATCCGGTAATCTTGCTTCCTGCATTTACCCGATTGCTGTAACAGCCATGCTTTGTGAAGATAAACAACTTACTTTGCTTTTGAAAAGGATTTTCAGAGCCATTTGTATGGCTCTGGATGTAGAAGAGAAACTGATTGATATGATGAAAAATATTTTACATCCCAACATCATTTCTTCCCTGTATCCTGTTTATGACTGGTTCTTTAATGAAATACCCCAGGAGCATAAGTATGGATATCAAATTCTGATCAAAAAAATTTCAAACTATGTGATAAAACAAAAAAGAAAAACTTATTACCTTTATTCAGCTCATAATGTTCCAATTCTCACAACACTCTCATATATTCCTGCCATTGCTTCTGTTTATGGAGATTCCACTGAAATTTCTTTTGAAAAAGAGATGGAAGAATTTGTTAAATTCTTTGATGCATCATTATATTCAGCAATTCATAAAAATGGTTATCCTGTTGAAGATATTGGTTATGGAACAAATATGTTATGTTTTCTCGGAGAAATAGGACAGATTCTGTTCAGGGCAGGTTTTTATAATCCATATTTGTGTAAAAATTTTTTGAATTCTGGGAATGCCATCCTGCATTTTGTCCAGCCACACGGTAAATTCCTTTCAAACACAGGTGATCATGGAGATGATATCAACAATCGATTACCTTTGCTTGTTGAACTGGCTCATAAGACAAATGATAAATCTCTGTTATGGCTGGCTGGAAATTTAACATATTCAAGAAAATTAATAGGAGGACTTGGTGGATGGAATATCCCTGGCTTATTTGATGAAATTGTGTATAACAATATTCATTTTCCAAAAAATTTATACTCAATTCTTTATCTTGATGAATTGAAAATGGGAATACATCCGACAAAATTAAGGAAAGCAACATCTTTTGTTGATCCATCAAGGGGCATTGTTTCATTTAGAAGCAGCTGGGACAAAGATGCGACACTTGTTATTTTTGATGGTTCTCAAAGGACAGGTTGTGCCCGTGGACATGAGCATGCCAGCTGCGGACATTTTTCAATTTCATCTCTGGAGGAATATTTTGCCATAGATACTGGAAGATTTAATATGGAACAGAACTGTCATAATGTGGTTTTGATCAATGGAAGAAGTGGTGAAAGCACAAATGGAGAATGGAAATCTGTAAATAGACAGGGAGTTTTGATTGATTATCATTTTGATGATTTTGTTGATTTTGCTGCTGTGGACAGTTCTCATCAACATAATGCATACTGGGCAAAAAGATATATCGCTCTGGTAAAGGATAATAAAATGCCTTCCTATGTCTGGTTGGTGGAAGACATTAACTTCAATGATGACTTTGCTGAATTCTGGTGGCAATTACACACTGCATATGGTAATAAAATAAACATTATTTCTGACAGGATGGCAACCATCAAAGGTTATAGAAAAGGGAATTTAATGGATATTCATTTCATTATTCCAGATGACTGGGGCTATCCAGAAAGACACAAAATCAAGATTGAAAAAGATATTGCATTTCCGAGTTCATATAGGTATCTTGGTTTTCAACCTGAAGAACCCACTGAAAACAAATTAGAAAAAATGAGAAACATTGCCATAAAAACGTTTGGCAATTTATACAACATGGTTCACGGACCTGTTTATTTCAGACCGAGAATACTGGCAAAAGTTTCTGGTGTAAATGGTCGTTTTATGACTCTTATGATACCCCGCAATCCATCTCAAAAACCAGCCATCACAAGATTAAAAACAATTCCGAATTCATTCGGTGTCAAAATAGATTTTGGAGATGTTGAAGATATTATAATTTTTGCTTATGAACATAGCATTCTTGAAGCAGAAGATATTGTTGCAAGAGGAAACTGGTGTGTGATAAGAAGGGATAAAAAACATAAAAAGATAAAAAAGCAGATTTTTTATAATGGCTTATGAACGACCATGCTCACGATAGTATTTAAATCCTTCGACAAGTGCTAATATGTTTTCTAATGGAACGCCTGGTGGCATTGAACTTGAGCATCCAAGAAACAACCCAGTTTTCGGACCATTTTCAACAAGCCATTTCATCTCTTTTTTTACATCTTCAGGACTTCCATGTGGAAGTGTTTGAGTAACCGAAACACCCGCAATGATAAAAAGTGAATCTCCATCCTTTGTCTTCATTTTACAGATTTTCTCATAGTCCATACCGAACTCATATTGAAACCCCTGAAACCCTTTTATTCCACATTCAATCAATCTCGGCACCATTTCCATAAGATTTCCATCACAGTGCCATATGAGTGTAATTTCGTCACGAATTGGTTTTATTGCTCTTTCAAAGTGAGGAAACCACATTTTATCAAGTGTCTTTATATTTACAAGTGTCCCTTTTGAATCAGCCATATCATGGTCAAGCCGTAGCAGTGGCGGCAATTTCCCTTTTTTATATGCATAAGCAACTGCTTTGTTATACAACTGATGATAGTCAGCTGCAAGTTTAAAACTCTTTTCGATAACATCAGGATAAAGAGCATATGCCATAAAATAATACTCATAACCATATGTTCCATATGCAAATCCAGGAAAACTTGCAACACCATAGGGCACTTTCAAAATATCAGGTCCAAATTCATTCTGAATTTCTTTTTCAGCATTGATAATTTTTTCTGCAATAACAGGAATAAAATCATCAGACCATGTTTCTATATCATGCTTTCTTTTTGGAAAAACAACTTTTTCAAGATGTTCAACAACTGCTTCAGGGGAATCAATTTTAATTCCATCATATTCAATTTCTTTTTTCCCTGTTGTTGGAGTATCAAGTTTTTTTTCATATCCTTTCTTTCCCATTGAAAGTGGGTTTTCTGGAATATACTGGTCTATCATACAGGTTCCTATTTTCTTTTGCATTTCAAGGTATGTCTCGCGTGGAAATTTCTCATATGTTCCTGGTTCTTTACCTGCCAGATAATCAATAATAGAATGTTCCATTGGATGAATAACCCAGTTTGGAATTCCCTTTGCTGGTTTTTTGTAAATTGTATCAAGTGCAAGTTTTGCATTAAAAGAAAGATTTTCCATAATTTCTCCTTTCAAATGATCTTCCATTGTACCATTTTTAATACAGCAAATGGATTGTTTTTAATTACTTCATACCACACTGTGATAATTATTTTATCATCCATTTCAACAGAAGAAGGATAGCCAAGATCTGAACAACATCCATCATCACTGATAATCAATGGTTCTGACCATGTTTTTCCTTCATCCTTACTGATTCTTGCCTGAATCCCGAAAGGTTTTTCGCGATAACCATAAGTCATCAAAATCCATCCATTTTTCAGCAGTATCAAATGAGAAGGATAACCCTTTACCCCAATTGAATATGGTACACTCCAGGTTTTGCCACCATCTACAGATTCAGATTGCAATGTCTCACCCGGAAAAACTGATTTACAATCATTTCGAATGTGCATAATGAGTTTCCCTGACAGTGTTTCAACAATGGATGGTTCAGAAAAATTATCGGGTGGAACCGGCGGTAGAACCGGAACTTCTCCAATAATCTTCCATGTTTTTCCATCGTCATTTGATTCTGCAACAGCAATTTCTGCCATCTCCCTGTCAAGACCATAAAGCGATGAACCATAAAGAGAACGTCTGTGCGGTGGAAGAGACCTTCTCCCTGCAAAAACAAGCGTTCCATTTTTAAGTTGAACAGGTCCATGTGGACTGTGTAATGGAATTTTATACCTTTCTGACCATGTTTTACCACTGTCTTGTGACCTTATCATCCAGACATCCAGTTCATCAGCAACATTTATATTCCCTGAAACAATTTTTTCTCTTATCTTTCTCCAGTTCTCGCATGTCTCTTTTGAAAGCCAGTCAATCACACCAATTTCAGCCCGATACAGATAATTCATCCAGGTCAGGGAAGTAAACCATGAAACAAGAATTGTTTCTTTATTTGTTTCTATAATCCCTGGATCCCTGTCATCAAGAATACTGTCGTATAAAACCATTGGTCCGTCCCATTTTTCTCCATCTACACTTCTGTATAGATAGATTTTGCCATAGGGACAAACATGTGCCTGCCTTCCTCCAGAACATACAACAAGCAATTCACCATTTTTCCTTTTTGCCAGTGTTGGCCAGCCATGATACGTGTTTTCCTTACTGATGATTTCTTTTTTCAAAACCCTGATATTCATACTTTCTCCTTTACCAATCGCTTTTTCCATCATTATCAACATTTTTGAATAATGTCCTGCATCCTTTCTTACAACTTCCAGTAAAGTATCAACAAAATCACGAATTCCAAACAATCTTGAATATGCATTGCCAATAAATCCAGTCCGTGGTTTCCCAAGAGAATCAAAATATTTGCCAAGTTCTATTCTGTCAAGCCACACATATTGTGCTTTTTCATCAAAAAGAAGTCGCTCATTCCAGTAAATCACTTCAACAAGATGGCAAAAAGTAGATGAATGATAATCGACACCCAGCATCAGTATCTTGCTTCCTGCTTCACAATACAATTTCATAAAAGGACTTTCATAACCAAAGGTGCATCCGAATAATTCGTGATCCCACGGAGAAATCATTCCTTTTGCACCGCGATGACCTGAAACAAATTCCTTTGCTCTTTTCCCACGCGCTGCAACAGAATGTGAATAATGATCAGATCTTACTGTGCCTGGCATTGTTCTGAAATATTCTGTAAGATACCCTGTGGTTGAAGGAGTTGTGTTAATATTCCATGTACCAATTCTATCCTGAACAAGATTGAAAGAAGGCATTAAAACAGTACCATTTTTTCCTACAGATTGTTCAAGTGCTTCAATTACTGTCTGTGCACCACCATCAACTTTTCCGATGCTTTTGAAAGAAGAGTGAACAAAAATAACATCACCTTCTTCAACACCAAGTTTTTTTAAGTCCGATATGAGTTTTTCTTTTGTAAAAATTTTTTCCATCTCTCAATAAAACAATATTCATATCCAAACGGGTTGATAATTTTTCACTCCTGGCTTTCTGAATCTTTTGGAAAACTGTATCATCAAGCATTCTCAGGATAAGAGCTGAATTTATTCCACTGATTGGAGCCATTTTCCAGGGATGGCAGGGTAGGGGTACTTCTGCATCTCCCTTTACCCAGCACTGGTCAATATGGGCAATTGCACCTGTTTCATTAATCTGTGGATTATCAGGGTCAGGAGCGAAACTTGTGATCAAATCAACACCAGCATCCCTGATGTATTTCCCATAATCCGTATATCTGGAATTCAAACCAATATATGCAATCCAGACAAGCAAATCACCTGGTTTTAAATACTGTTTAAAAATATTTCTTTTACCACGCACATATCCTGCTGACTGAAATCCTATCCATGGTGCTTTCATATCCCTTTTTACCTCATCATTGATTATATGTCCAACACCTGAAATACCAACCCTTTTGCCCTCTAACATCCTTTCAGCAATAATGTTTGATGCAATTTCAATTTGTTTTTGAATTTTCTCTGATTTTAAGTCAGAAACCAGTTTTTTCACTCTTTCAATATATATTTTTGCAAGTTTGCCTGCTGGAATTTTTTCAGGGCAATCTCCTATCCATAATCTTCCCTGCGGTGACTGGATTTTTTTATTGTACTCCACTGCCTCTTCAAATGAGACACTCATTAAAATTCCTGGAATTTTTCCCTTCCTTGTCATCGCAGAAACATATTCACAGCACCACATCCATCCAATGGTAATATTTGCAATCACATTGATTCTTCCATAAACTGCCTCACCTGTTGGAGCACCATTATCAATGAAAAAATCACATTTTAATCCTTTCGGCATACCATTTTTTGAACCAATCAAAATGATTTTCCATTTCTTTTCTTTAAATTCATTGATACCCTGAATAATTGTTTCACTGTCTGTCTGCCAGCTTCTTACAGAAAGAATAACAATATCATGGTCTGTAACCATCGAGATCCTGTCAGGTCTCTCACTCGGATATATATTTGAAAGTCCTCCTGCTCTGTTTATCATTTCTTCACTGAATGCTGGCTGCTGGTCATACGGTACATTAATCAATGTATCAGGATGTTTGAGTACATGATTTGCAGCAAATTCTGCTGCCTTTATTATCTGAGGTATCTGTGAGTCAATTTTTGGTATTCTCGCTTCATATTCAATCAGAGCAGGTTGAATTGCTCCATACAAAAAACAGGAAAATAACCCGAGAAAAAGAACTATTTTTTTCATTTTATTCTACCTTTATTCTGCAGAAAATCCCTGTCAGTTTTAAAAACTGCATCAACCAGATATATGTCAGGATGAGAAAATTGTTCCTGTCGGGTCAACATGAGCACAACCCTGCCTGAATGCTACATATAATGCATTCTTAAAATAGCAGGCACCCGTAAACGCATTATGGTTTGCATCATTTGTAATTCTTCTGATACTTTTCACATACATAATATCCTTTTGTTATGAAACCAGAATTTCAACACTTACAACCCTGATTGTCTCATTTTTTCTCTGCAAATTATCATACCAGTTATGACTTCCATTGATTACAACAATGCTATTATAATTGTGCAGAATTTTTGACGAATCAAATTCAAAATTGAATGCAATATGTTCAGGAACATGGTGTGTATAGCCACAGACACATAATAGTTTGTCTGTGGGAATACTGTTGAAATTTGGCCATGAACCATTGAAACTTACTCCAATATCAGGAATTTTATCCTGTTTCTCAACAACAACCTGGATGGTCAATTTCATTTTTCTTTTTTCTTTCATCATCGGCAGGATAAACTCTTTTCTGCACTGTGGTTCAATGTGGCATGGAATCTGTCCAATGGACTCAAAAAATGGATGCACATAAAAACCCGTCCCTGAAGAAAAGGTATAAAATTTCTTTTTTCCTTCAAGAAAGTCAATATCTGAAAGATTTTTCAACAGGGAATAATCTGCAGAAATATTTTTTTCGTCCCATAACCAGTGGCTTGATGTATCAGCACAAAAGAAATTGAATACTTCAATGCCATCACAACCAAGAACAAGTTTTCCAGCAGCATTACCCCTCAAAATTTCAGGACTCAATGCTGAAAGTCGGTATCCCCTTGGGTCTGTGGCACCAATCGAAATATTCGGACGAGCACCAGGTAGAGAAACCATTAGCCAGTTTGTACCAAGTTCCAAAACACCGTAAACCGCAACATCATCTCCAAGAAGATTTTTAATCCTGTCACATGGAATATCCCATCCTGTCTGCCAGGTATTTGTTGGACAAACAAAATCAATGATTTTTCTTCTTGCCATTTCAGGAATATCAATACCAATCTGTTTCATCTGTTCAAAGGTTCCTGCATATCGGATTCCCATATAAAATGGTTTTCTAATCTTCTTTGATTTTTTATCACAGATTTTTCTTATTTCAGAATGCCATTGCGTCATCAATTCAATTGCTTCACTGGATGCAGGAACTTCACAGCACAAAGGCCATCTTGTCCAGTCAAGTTCAATTCCTTCAAAATCATAGTTTTCAATACACTCAGTAATCAAAGCCATCATAAAATCACGAACCTGTTGTTTTTCATAATTCAGTCCCTGCCAGGAAACAGAAGGTGGTTCTTTCGGATTACTTGTAATTCCCTTCAATCTCATATTTTTATCCTTAAACAGTTTGCAGTTCATAAAATCAAATTCAGGAAGCAAACTTGCTCCATGCATATCATTCATTCTGATTGAAACAAATGGAGTTATATTATTTCTTCTGCACGCCTTTGTTGATTCATTCAACCAGTCAACTCCATCCTCAACAAGGTCAAGGTATCTATCCATCAATGTCACCATATCATCAAGATATCTTTGAATCTGTTGTTCTGTCATTGCCTGACCAAGAAGATGACCAAAGAAAAATGTTTTATCTGACCTTTTATATCCATCAAGGTTTGTTTCAACAACCTTGCTCGGATACCACGCAACAGAGGCATTACTGTTGACAACAAGGGTATCAACGTCATTTTCTGCAAGAATATCAATACAATGATGAATATGTTTTGCACTGAATCTTTTATTTTCAGGCCAGTACCACGCACTAGACTTGTTATATTTGTAAAAAAAACCATTACAATCAACATTGAAAAGCAACTTATTTTTTTCTGGTTTCATTTTCGGCTCCTATCTTTTTCCATGTTTTCTGACTGCTTCAAAATAGTACAGTGCGTTTTCAATTGGAACATTTGGCGGTATATGATTTCCAACCGCCATAATAAAACCAGGACATTTTTTTGCTGTATTCATGCACCGAAGAACTTCCTTTTCTATATCCTGTTTTGAGCCAAATGTAAGAATCCTGCAATCAGCATTTCCAACAATGACATGGGTTTTCCCGTATTTTTTTACCACTGTTTCAAGGTCAGTCAATGGCTCAAAGATAAAACCATCTGCACCTGCACGTGCAATATCATCAATAAACTCAGTAAAATTACCATCAGAACAGAAAAGAATTTTTATTCCTTTTTCTTTCAAAACATCCCATAATTTTTTATATCGTGGAAAAATATATTTTCTGTACCAGTCAGGATGGAAAATTGCTCCACTTGACCATACCATATCATCGTGGCATATAAAGGCAAATGGCTTCACCTTTGCCCATGCGATAAAGTTTGCCATTGAAAGATTGAAAAATCCTTCAAGAACATAGTCCCCAAATCTTTCAGGGTCAGCACCAACGCCTGCAAGAAACATTTCCCACCCAAAAGTTTGAATACAACCAGAAACAATTGTCTTATAATAACCCCCTGTAACAAAAATATCAGGATAATTTTCCTGTGCGTTTTCTAATGACTGTTTGAAAAAATTTGCTCTTTCTTCAATATCAAATCCACCATATTCTTTTACTGCATCAAAATTCAAAACTTCGTCTATTGATGTAAATGGACATGGTTTTGGCTTCCTGTAGTCTATTCCACCTTCTGCATAGATTGCATGACCCATATCTGTTGTTCTTCCAAGTGAAGCCCAGTCAGGTCCATCATTTGTGCTCCATAGAAAATCATAGGGCACCCAGGCAAAAAATTTTTTGTAGGCATTTTCTCTTTCTTCAGGATTTTTACTTTGCGGGTCAAGACCTGTAATATATTTTATCAATGATACGTGAGCACAGTACTCTGTTCTTCCTACCCGTTCAGTAAATTCCAGATTCAAAATTTTCTTGAAGATTTCTATCGACATAGATTCTCCTATTTCAATTCAAAAAATGTTTTCAATACATCTTCGCTGTTTTTCCCCACCATAACTTCAAAAATTCCTGGTTCAACAACAACCTGAAGTTTTTCATTCAAAAAACAAAGGTCATCTTCACTCAAAGAAAATTCAACCTTTTTCTTTTCTCCTGGCTTTAACTGAACCCTGCTAAATCTTTTTAATTCTTTCACCGGTCTTATGATACTGCTGACAGTATCTCTGAGATACAGTTGAACAACTTCTTCCCCTGTGTAATTTCCTGCATTTTCAATTTCTACTGAAATTTTAATATTTCCTTTTCCTGAAAACACCTCAGGAGAAACTTTCAAATTTTTGTATTTGAAATCAGTATAACTTAAACCAAACCCAAATGGAAACATACATTGTCTTCCTCTTACTTCCACATAATCATATGTTCTCAGGCATGGTAAATGATTGTAATACAGGGGAAGTTGCCCTGTATATTTTGGAAATGTAATGGGTAATTTCCCTGATGGGTTTGTTTCTCCAAATATGATATTTGCTATGGCATTTCCACCTTCTTCGCCAGGATACCATGCTTCAATTATTGCATCAACATCATCAATCCAGTTTGCCATTGTGATTGCACTGCCATTGATAAGCACAACAACAACTGGAGTGCCTGTATCAGCAACTGCCTTAATTAAATCTTCCTGAACTCCTGGAAGATTGAGATTGCATCTATCCCTGTTTTCTCCTTCTGTCTCAGAAGAATTTCCCATTACTAAAATTGCAACATCTGCTTTAGATGCCGCTGATATTGCCTTTGAAAAACCATTTTTTGACCTGTCATTGACCTTACAACCCTCAGCAAAATAAATCTTTGTTCTCTTTGAAACTTTATTTTTTATTCCCTCAAATGCAGTAACAACCTTCATTCCATAACCACTGTATCCACCAAGCCGCACAGCATCAGCATTTGGTCCTATCACAGCAATTGAGTTTATATCTTTTTGTAAGGGTAAAATGCCATTGTTTTTCAGCAGTACCATACATTTTTCTGCCACTTCCAGTGCGAATTGTCTGTGACGGTCACAATCGCAAATTTTCACTGCTTCTTCTGGGTCTGCATATGGATTTTCAAAAAGTCCAAGCCACATTTTTGCTTTCAATATTCTTTCCACTGATTCATTGATTGTTGAAATTAAAACACGCCCATCTTTCACAAGTTTTACCAGTTCAGGATAGCAATATCCATCAGGTATTTCAATATCAAGACCTGCTTCAAGCGCAAGTTTTGCTGCTTCAGCAGGAGAATTTGCAACATTATGGCTTCCATAAATTCCATAAACAGAACCATAGTCAGAAACAACAAACCCATCAAAACCCCACTCTTTTCTGAGTATTTCTGTCAACAGCCACCTGTTTGATGATGATGGAATTCCATTGATTGAATTGTATGCAGCCATCAGTGATAGTGCCTTTGCTTCAACAATGCTTGATCTGAATGCAGGAAAAAATACTTCTCTTAATATTCTTTCTGAGAAAAATGTTGGACCACTATCCCTTCCACCATCACCTGCAAAATCAGCAGCAAAATGTTTTGGTGTGGCAATAACCTTTTCACTCTGCAATCCCTTAATAAAAGCAACTGCCATACATGATGTAAGATACGGATCTTCACCATATGTTTCTTCAACCCTTCCATGTCTTGCATCTCTTGCAATATTGATTGTTGGTGAAAGTGCCTGATGAATTCCTCTTGCCCTTGTTTCCTTTCCGATGATTTGAGCCATTTTATAAATCATTTCTGGATTCCAGCTACTGGCAAGTGCTATTGATTGCGGGAAACTTGTTGATTTTTTTGCCATACAACCATGAAGACATTCATCATGAATAATGAGAGGAATTTTTGAATTTGTTTGTAGAGCAATTTTTTGAATTTCATTTGCGACCTGCACCCCTTCGTCAGGTTCTAAGTTTCTGAGAATCGGACTGATTTGACCTGCTCCATTTTTTAATTGACTTTTTGCTTTTTCCTTTGAAAAAACGCCTTTTTCAAGAAGTTTGTTTCTTTCAATACAATAAAGTTGAGCAACCTTTTCCTCAATAGACATTTTTTCAATAATATTTTTTATTTTTTCCATTTTTCGCTCCTTTTTTGTTTTATGTTATCATATAATAAGTTTACGGGAATTTCAATGCAATGGAAGCAAATCAATAAAAATCTTTCAACAGGTTCTACTACAGCAGAGATTCGTTCAATTCTTATTCCTGATGAGTACGGAAACCTCAAAAGGCACAGGGTAACAACCTGCTGGAATCCTGCTGAACCAAAATTTTCAAAAACACCAGCAACTGGAAAACTTGCAAAAGATGATTCAGGAAAAATCGGGATTATGGTATATGGAAAAAACAATACTTATATCAAAGTTGGAAAGTTTAATTCATCAATTCCATACATTGTTGTTGCAATCAACTGCATATCAAAAAAGCCAAGGAAGAAACTGCTGAAAGGAGTAAATATTGAATTGGTTGGAGAAGGTAATTTTGTATTCGGAATTGAAAAATGAAACAATATTGATTTTTTATCATCTAAAAACGAACAAGGAGAAAAAATGGAAGAGAAAAAAGTTTATAAGTGTGAGAATGATATTTTGTGCGGGGTCAACAAACCAAAAGACCCTGCGAATATGACTGACTTTGAGAAAAAACATGTTCCTGTAATCACTGCTCCTGATAAGGTAAAAAGAGATGAAGAATTTGATGTTACTGTTGAAGTTGGAAAACTTTTTCCTCACCCCAATGAGCCAGGTCATTTCATATCATGGATTGAGCTTTACAGTGGAGACACATTTCTTGCAAGGGCATATTTTTCTGGTGGAACAAGTACACCAAAGGTAACCTTCAGGGTCAAACTTTCTCACAGTCATGGAATTCTGAAGGCATGGGAAATGTGCAATCTCCATGGTCTGTGGCAGGGTGAAAAAGAGATAGAAGTAATTGACTGAAAGGAATAAATGGATAAGGCAAAAATACTGGTTCTTTATTACAGCATGTACGGAAATGTTTTTCAGATGGCGAAAGAAGTTGCTTCTGTAATTAATGAAGTTTCTGAAGCAGAAGCCATCATTAAAAAAGTCCCGGAACTTCTTCCTGATAGTGTAATCCAGAAGAACAAAGAGATTCAACATGCCATTGAAAAACAAAAAGACATACCAGTACTCTGGACGATTTACGACATTGTGATGGACTTGTTCTTGGGACACCAACAAGATTTGGAAATATGTGCAGTCAGGTAAGAAACTTTCTTGATAAAACAGGTCCATTGTGGCTTGAAGGTGCCTTAAAAGGGAAACCTGCTGGAATCTTCACTTCAAGTGTTTCTCTTCATGGTGGTCAGGAAACAACTTTGATTTCAGCAATGTTTACTCTTTTACATCATGGAATGATTATCGTTGGAATTCCTTCAAGTACTCCTGAATTAATGAAAACATCTACTGGAGGAACTCCTTACGGCGCAAGTCATGTTGTTGGGCTTCAAGGTAATTACAGAGAACTCTCAGAAGAAGAAAAAGCATTGTGCAGGTTCCTTGGAAAAAGGGTCGCTGAAATTGCAGTAAAATTAAAAAAATAATTTTCTATAAACAGGGGGGTTTTTATGAAAAAGATGACAGAGGCAAATTTGAGGGCTGCATTTGCCGGTGAAAGTCAGGCGCATATGAAGTATTTAATTTTTGCCCAGAAGGCAGAAGACGAAGGTAAACCTAATATTGCTCGATTATTTAAAGCAATTGCTCTTGCTGAACAGGTTCATGCCACAAACCATCTGAAAGCCCTTGGAGATGTTGGGGAGACAAAAGAAAATCTTGATACTGCAATTGCTGGAGAAACATATGAAGTTGAAGAAATGTATCCTGCATTTGATGCAGTAGCAAAACTTCAACAGGAAAAAACAGCAGAAAAAAGCATTCATTATGCAATCTCAGCAGAAAAAGTTCATGCAGGACTCTATTCAAAGGCAAAACAGGCAGTTGAATCAGGAAAAGATATTGAAATCGGCAAGATTTCAATATGTACTGTTTGTGGCTGGACCATTGAGGGAGAAGTCCCTGATAGATGTCCTCTGTGTAATGCAGGGAAAGAATACTTTAAAACTTTTTAACCTGAAATAGAAAACACGAAGGAGGTGAAATCAAATGTGCAATTGTTGCTGTGGTTCAAGAAGAAAAAGAGAGAAAAAAGAATATGAATGTGCTGTAAATCCTGAAAAATGCCCGAAAAAGGTCATGGATTCAGATGAACCAGTTCCTGAATGCTGCGGAAAACCAATGAAAGAGAAAAAATGAATCTATGCAGGTTTACTGAAAAAATATATGATTTTGAAGTTGATAACAGAAAGTACCATTTTACAGTAAGAATCCCTGAAATTCAGAGTAAAAGGGCTGTGCTTTTGATATCTCTTGCCGGGGACTGTAAAACAGCTTTGAATCATCCTGCTTACAATGTGGTTCCATGCATCTTTCTTGCAGCAGGACATAATGTTGCATCATTTGACTTGCCAAATCATGGTGAACATATTGACGAATTTGGAGAAGGTCTTAATGGATGGGTAAACGCCATTTCAAATGGCATTGATATCTTCAAAGTTATACGAAAAATTGGTTCAAATGTCATAAATATTACATTAAAAGAAAATCTTGCATGGGATGAAACAATTGTTTTAAGCGGGGTTTCAAGGGGTGCATTATCCGCAATGCATATCATGGCTGAAGACAGAAGGGTTTTTGCAACAGCATGTATTGCTCCATGCGTGGACCTTTCTGTATTAAGAGAATTTCAGGAATTAAAAAATCATTCAGTAATAATTGGCTCAAAACTTGAAAACATAATTTCAAAGATTAAAAACAGATTCATTTTCATAACGATTGGAGAAACAGACCCAAGGGTTGATGCAAAATTATGTTTTGAATTTTATGCAAAACTTTATGCTGCTTCTGATTCCATAAAACCCGAATTATTTGTTTTGCCAGGACAAACACATGGAAATACTGCATTTCTTGAAGCAGGTTATCTTTCTGCTGCATCCTTTTTGTTTGAAAAGATTTCAATGAAAATAAAAGGTGCGATAAAGACCTGAGTAATTGTAAAAATAGAATCAATTTTGTGGCTGACAACTGTTTAGATTTGGAAGAGTAGGTGGTTTCAAAATTTCGTCCAGTTTTCCACGTTCAATGATAGAAATCATCTCGTTTATTCTATAACGAAAAATTTTATCAGAAGTTTCTTCTAACATCTTTTTGAGATCTTGAAGTATGGAGGTGTCGCTGCTAGTAAAAAGCAATTTTGGTAGATTGCATCTTATTTCTAAAAATGATAATAGCAATGGCGATTTTGTTTAAATTCCTCTTTGGTAGATTACATCCTAATAATGTTATACACCTTGTTAAAGTTTTGTCCGTTTAAATTCCTCTTTGGTAGATTGCATCTCAAGGAAAACCAATGGCACCATTTTGTGATACAGTGTTTAAATTCCTCTTTGGTAGATTGCATCACGAGACACTCGGCAAGTAGACAGACGATTACACAGTTTAAATTCCTCTTTGGTAGATTGCATCAGGAAAACGAAATGGCACAGTTAATAATTATTCCTCAGTTTAAATTCCTCTTTGGTAGATTGCATCGCTTCAAAGTTTTTCCTCATTTCTTCCTCTTCTTGGTTTAAATTCCTCTTTGGTAGATTGCATCAATGTATTCTAAACACTCTTGATTTGATAACTGTAAGTTTAAATTCCTCTTTGGTAGATTGCATCCTCTATTGACACGGCAGTGTTAAACAGCATATTTGGTTTAAATTCCTCTTTGGTAGATTGCATCTGAACATTTATCACATCGTCAAGCGGTCGTTTGCCGTTTAAATTCCTCTTTGGTAGATTGCATCAAAGGAAGATAATTCATTTACAGAATCCTGTGTTAACAGTTTAAATTCCTCTTTGGTAGATTGCATCTGGAGAAAACACAAACAGGAAAACTGCCAACACTGTAGTTTAAATTCCTCTTTGGTAGATTGCATCTAGTATCAAATAGTTTTACAAGACGAAGGAATGAATGTTTAAATTCCTCTTTGGTAGATTGCATCGTGGAACTCTATGCTGAGACCAATCAGGTTGGATTTATGTTTAAATTCCTCTTTGGTAGATTGCATCATTTTTGATGGTGATGGTAGAGACATAATATTTCTGAGTTTAAATTCCTCTTTGGTAGATTGCATCCATTCCTCATCTTGCACAGTGAAACCAAAAGACATCGTTTAAATTCCTCTTTGGTAGATTGCATCAAGGTGCATTTGGCGATAGTGCTTGGGGAATTTACTACGTTTAAATTCCTCTTTGGTAGATTGCATCTAGTATGTGTTCAATCTTCATGCCTTTATACATTATCGCGTTTAAATTCCTCTTTGGTAGATTGCATCCCCACGGGGAAATTTGGGCGTTTCACGGTATGCTTGTTTAAATTCCTCTTTGGTAGATTGCATCTTTGGGAAAAGAATATATGATACAGAAAAACACGAAGTTTAAATTCCTCTTTGGTAGATTGCATCTTGTATAAAGTTTCCAGTATTCAATTCCAACTCCGCCGTTTAAATTCCTCTTTGGTAGATTGCATCAAATCCTAGCAATATTTCAGATGCTCAATTTCACATGTTTAAATTCCTCTTTGGTAGATTGCATCAAGATTGGGGTTATGCCTTCGTTACCCTTGCTCCACGTTTAAATTCCTCTTTGGTAGATTGCATCCTAAAATTTCCCTCAATGCTTCACAAAGTTTTCCCTTGTCGGCGTTTAAATTCCTCTTTGGTAGATTGCATCAAGAAAAATGAAAAAAATCATAAAAATAAAGGATATTGTTTAAATTCCTCTTTGGTAGATTGCATCTTATCTTCATTTCTTCTCTCCTTTTATCTTAAGCAGGGTTTAAATTCCTCTTTGGTAGATTGCATCAACAGAGATTGTAAAGCAGGACAAAAAATTGAAACTGGTTTAAATTCCTCTTTGGTAGATTGCATCAATCAACTTTAGCCCAAGTCATCCAATCATCTTCATAGTTTAAATTCCTCTTTGGTAGATTGCATCTACATAACCCCCCAATTGTGCCTCGGATGCCTCTGAAGTTTAAATTCCTCTTTGGTAGATTGCATCTCTTTTTCCCAACTTCGTCAAGATATCTCGGATTGTGTTTAAATTCCTCTTTGGTAGATTGCATCTATCAGTATCTGCCACGCTTCCCCTGCCTCATTCAGGTTTAAATTCCTCTTTGGTAGATTGCATCGTCAACAAATGCATATTCAATGCTTGAGTCAGGAAAGTTTAAATTCCT
>Ga0078972_1002838_pt1 | contig 55094 bp, 48 predicted proteins | sample YelNatPaOPGAMG01_FD_67568 | JGI IMG/M metagenome (GOLD analysis project Ga0078972, IMG submission 67568) | Hot spring thermophilic microbial communities from Obsidian Pool, Yellowstone National Park, USA - OP-RAMG-01 (SPADES assembly) (version 2) | ecosystem: Environmental > Aquatic > Thermal... | reverse complement strand
TGGCCCAAGGCGCTCCCGTCATATTCCCGGTGGCAGGCTCTGTCGGGCTCGGCGCCGCGGCTGCGGTCAAGCAGGCCGGAGCGGGCCACTACATGGAGTGGGTCGACACCGACGGCTGCGTCTCGGCGCCGCAGTACTGCTCGCTGTTCATCACGAGCGTCACGAAGGGGATCGTCCCCTCGGTCGAGACGGCGACGCTCGCCGCGGCGCGAGGCACGTTCCACGGTGGCAACTACATCGGCGACCTCGCCAACAACGGCGTCTCGCTCTCGCCGTTCCACGACTTCGCGAGCAAGGTCCCGGCCAGCGTGAAGAGTGCGCTCGTCTCGTTGCGTGCAGGCATCATCTCCGGGAAGATCTCGACGGACCCGAACGCCTACCCGGCCAGCTAGGCAGGCCGAGCCCTCGACGACGATCCCCCGGCGGGTCTCTCCGCCGGGGGATCGCTCGTCCTTGCACCGGCCCCTTGGCCGGCACCGGCCGTGGTCGGCGCGTGCGCACGACGACCCACCAACGACGATCCCCGTACGATGAGGTTGCGATGAGGCTCGAGCTTGCCGGCATCACGAAACGCTTCGGCTCCCTCGTCGCGAACGACCACGTCAGTCTCACCGTCGAGCCGGGCGAGATCCACTGCCTTCTCGGCGAGAACGGTGCCGGCAAGAGCACGTTGATGAACGTGGTCTTCGGGATGCTCCGCCCCGACGAAGGCGAGGTCCTCGTCGACGGTGAGGTGTTCCGCCCCTCGGACCCCGGTGAGGCCGTCCGGCGCGGGATCGGCATGGTGCACCAGCACTTCATGCTCGTCCCCGTGTTCACCGTCGCAGAGAACGTCGTCCTCGGGTTCGAGCCGACGCACAGGACCGGCGTCCTCGACCGACGGCGCGCCCGGTCGGAGATCGCCCGACTTTCCGCGGAGTTCGGGCTGGAAGTCGACCCGGACGCGACGGTCGAGAACCTTCCCGTGGGCGTCCAGCAGCGGGTCGAGATCCTGAAGGCTCTCCATCGCGACGCCCAGGTGCTCATCCTCGACGAGCCGACCGCCGTGCTCACTCCGCAGGAGATCGAGTCGCTCTTCGTGATCGTCCGCTCTCTCGCCGCCTCGGGGCGCTCCGTGCTGTTCATCACCCACAAGCTGAAGGAGGTGATGGCTGTTGCCGACCGGATCACGGTCATGCGGCTCGGCAAGGTGGTCGGGACGACGACGCCGGACGAGACCGACGAGGGGGGCCTCGCGTCGATGATGGTCGGACGGACGGTCGAGCTTGTCGTCCACAAGGAGCCGGCGACGCCGGGTCGCCCCATGCTGCGCCTGCGCGGGCTGACGGTCGCGGACGAGCGCGGCGCCGTGGCGGTCGACGGGCTCGAGCTCGACGTGCACGCCGGGGAGATCGTCGCCGTGGCCGGCGTCCAGGGCAACGGCCAGACCGAGCTCGTCGAGGCGCTCACGGGCCTGCGGCCGGTCGTGTCCGGCTCGATCGAGCTCGACGGCGCCGAGGTGACGGGCTCGAGCCCCGAGGAGATGCTTCGCGCCGGTGTCGCGCACGTCCCGGAGGACCGCCAGCGCGACGGCCTCGTGCTCGCGATGTCGATCGAGGACAACCTCGTCCTCGACGTCTACAACCGCCCGCCGTTCGCACGTCGCGGCTCGCGCGCCCTCGGAGTAGTCCACACCAACGCGCTCGAGAAGCTGTCTGCCTTCGACATCCGGGCGAGCTCGGTCGAGAGCCCGGTGTCGGCGCTGTCGGGGGGCAACCAGCAGAAGGTCGTCGTCGCGCGGGAGCTGTCGAGGGAGATCAAGCTGCTCGTCGCGTCGCAGCCGACGCGGGGGCTCGACGTCGGCTCGATCGAGTACGTCCACCGCCAGGTCGTCGCCGAGCGCGACAAGGGTGTCGCTGTGCTCATCGTCTCGTCGGAGCTCGACGAGGTCCTCGCACTGGGCGACCGCATCGCGGTGATGTTCCGCGGGCAGATCGTCGGGATCGTCGGTCCGGACACCGACAGGGAGACGATCGGGCTGATGATGGCGGGGTCCGGTGCCAGCGCCGAGGTGGCGGGCAACCCGACCCGACCCGCCGATGCCCTACCCGCTGACGCAGCGTCGCCCGACCGACGGACCGACCGGTGGTCGCGGCGATGAGCAGCGTCGGGACGTCCCCCCGCCAGGTCCCGCACGGCTGGACGGCACCGTTGCGACGGTTGGCCCAGGCCAACGTGGCCGTCGTCACTGTGTTGTCCGTCCTCAGCGCCCTCGTCCTCGGCGCGGTGCTCATCATCGCGACGACCCCGGCAGTGCTGCACGCGATCGGTCATATCGGTTCGCATCCCGGGCGCGCCCTCGGGCTCACCGGCGCCTCGGTCGGCGACGCGTACTGGGCGATGTTCTCCGGAGCGATCTTCTCACCGTCGGTCCTCGGCCACACCGTGTCGACGGGCCATGGGTGGGTCGCGCTGTTCACGCCGCTGTCGGAGACGCTTGTGTCGGCCACGCCGCTCGTCCTCGCGGGGCTCGGCGTCGCGATCGGCTTCTCGACGGGCGTCTTCAACATCGGTGCGCAAGGCCAGCTCATCGCGGGAGCTCTCGCGGCGCTCTACGTCGGCTTCGAGGTGCACCTCCCGATCGGCATCCATGTCCCGCTCGTGCTCTTGGCCGGAGCGGCCGGCGGAGCGGCAGCAGGGTTCGTCCCCGGGTTCTTGAAGGCGCGAACCGGTGCCCACGAGGTCATCACGACGATCATGTTCAACTACGTGATGCTTAACCTGCTCGACTACCTCCTGTCCGTGAGCCCCTTCCAGCAACCCGGCCAGTCGAACGCGATCTCGCGGACGATGCCGGCGACTGCACGCCTGCCGCACCTGTTCGGCTCGGGCCTGCGCGCGAACCTCGGATTGGTCGTGGCCCTCGCCGCCGTCGCTGCTGCGGCGTGGTTCACCCGCCGGAGCACACTGGGGTTCTCCTTCCGTGTCATCGGGTTGAACCCCTCCGCGGGCAAGACGGCCGGGATCGACGCTCGGCGGGTGACCGTGCTCGTCCTCGTCATCTCCGGCGCGCTCGCGGGCCTCGCTGGCACCGCGTCGCTCGCGGGCACCGACTTCTTCCTCTCGAGCGGCTACGGCGGCAACATCGGGTTCGACGCCATCACGGTGGCACTGCTCGGCCGCAACCGCCCGGTCGGGGTGCTCTTCGCTGGGCTCCTCTTCGGTGCCCTCGACGTCGGAGGCCGCAATATGCAGGCTGTGACCGGCATCCCGCTCGATCTCGCGTCGGTCATCCAGGCACTGATCGTCATGTTCGTCGCGACGCCGGTGCTCGTCCGGGAGGTCTTCCGCCTGCGCGGTGGGGGAGGAGGATCGTCGCTCCAGCTCGCGACGGGCGGGTGGGGCGGGTGAGCGCGATCCCTGCGGTGATGGCAGAGCCGGCGTCCGACGGTCGCGTCGTGTCGAGCGGCCGGGAGCGCGGGATGGGCATCTTCCTCGTCCTACTTGCAGTCGTCGCAGTGCTGGGCTTCGTCGTCCGCGTGCCGGGCAAGGTGCATGCGACCTTCTTGCTCACGGCCCCTCCGGCCATCAGCGTCGCGCCCTTGACGATGTCGGTGCGGTGGACGGCGGGTGCCCTCGCCCTCGTCTGCGCAGGTCTCGGCGTGCTTCTCGTCGTGCGCCGCACGCAGCGCGGCGCCTACCTGATCTTCGGCCTGGGCTTCGCGTTGTTCCTCTGGGCGTTCCTGGTCTGGGCAGCGCGTGGCGCGCAGCTCAACTTCGTCCAGATGCTCGTCACGACGCTGATCTCGACGACCCCCCTGGTGTTCGGCGCCCTGTCGGGCGTCATGTGCGAGCGCTCTGGGGTCATCAACATCGCGATCGAGGGCCAGTTCCTCGCTGGGGCGTTCCTCGGGGCGATGATCGGCAGCGTGACAGGCGACCTCTGGATCGGGATGCTCGCCGGCGCTGTGGCCGGAGGGCTCTTCGGATGGCTCCTCGCGTTCCTCGCGCTCCGCTACGCCGTCGACCAGATCATCGTCGGGGTCGTCATCGTGGCCTTCTGCACGGGCCTTACGAACTTCCTCACCGAGCAGGTGCTCACGCCCGATCAGACGACTCTCAACAGCCCGCAGACCTTCTCCCCGATCGCGATCCCCTTGCTCGACAAGATCCCGATTCTCGGACCGGTGCTGTTCGACGAGAACATCTTCGTCTATCTCGCCGCGATCTTGCTCGTCGTCGTGAACTTCGGCCTGTTTCGCACGAGGTGGGGCCTGCGCGTCCGAGCCGTCGGCGAGCACCCACGGGCGGCCGAGACGGTCGGGATCCACGTGCTCTCGGTCCGCTACCGCAACGTCATCCTCGGCGGCGTGATCGCCGGCATCGGCGGCGCGTCGTTCACGATCGGCTCGGTCGGCGAGTTCTCCTCCGAGATGACCGCCGGTCTCGGCTATGTCGCTCTCGCCGCGATGATCTTCGGGCGCTGGCGGCCCTTCGGGGCTCTCGGCGCGTCCTTGCTCTTCGGCTTCTCCGTCTCACTCCAGAGCTTCCTTGCCGTGCTGAACGTCGGGATCCCCTCGCCGTTCCTCGCGATGGCGCCGTACGTGATCACGATCGCGGTCGTGTCCGGCCTCGTCGGTCGTGTCCGGCCCCCGGCCGCGGATGGCGCGCCGTACCGCCGCGAGTAGCTTCTCAGCGCCAGCTTCGAGCGCCGAGGCTCGACACGACCCCAGCAGCGGACGCGACGCTGGCGCGCAGGGCCTCGACGGGAGCCGCCCCGGTGAGCCATGCGGCGAGGAAGGTACCAGTGAACGCGTCGCCGGCGCCGGTCGTGTCGACGACGGCGACGGCGTGCCCTGGAGCGGTCACGGCCTGCTCGCCGGCGGACAGAAAGAGCGCTCCCGCCGCGCCGAGAGTCAGCGCGACGGCGCCTGCGTGGCGCAGGAGGGCGCGAGCGACGACGTCCGGCTCCGCCCGGGGTGTCGCCGGAACGAGGACGGCCGCCTCTTCTTCGTTGGCGAACAAGATGTCGACACCGCGAGTCCAGTCGAGGAAGGCCGTCGCCCCGGCCCGCTCGAGCGGACCTGCGGAGCACGCGTCGGCAGACCGGGTCATCCCCCTCGCGACTGCGAGGTCGAGAGCGGCGATCCCCACGACCCTCGTCTCGGCGTCGAGCAGCGTGTAGCCGGACAGATGCAGGTGCGCGCCGGCGGCGAACAGCTCGTCGGGAAGGTGCTCGGGGCGCAGGGCGAAGTTTGCTCCTCGGTCGCTCAGCATCGACCGTTGCCCGTCGGGGTCGACGAGGGAGACGACGGCGCCGGTCGATCGACCGGGAATGCACACGAAGTGCGGATGGACCCCCGCGGCGAGCACGGAGCGTTCGGCCGAGACGGCCTGGATGTCGTCGCCGACGGCGGCGACGAGGTGGACCTCGACGGCGGCACCCCCGGTACGGGCGAGCCAGACGGCCTGGCTCGTCGCGGATCCGCCCGGCGCGAACGTGATCGACGACGCCGTGTCGCTCGCGGGAGCTACGGGGCCGCGGGGGCGGGCGACTGCGTCGGTCATGACGTCGCCGACGACGACGACTCGACGGGGAGGTGCTGCGCGGGAGCACTCCCGAGGCCCGCTCGACCCAAGCAGCGCGTGCTGGGCGACCGACTCGATCCCACGCCGCGCCATCGCGGCCGTAGTGTACTGTCGCCCGCTGTGAGCTCGGGACACGACGACGCGGTGCCCGCCGACGTCAAGCCCGTCGACGTCAAGCCTGCCGAGGTCGTGGCTGTCGGTCCGTCGCAAGCGGACTGGGACGCCCTCCGCCATGCCGCGCAGTCCGTCGCACGCAGTGCGTACGCGCCCTACTCGCGGGTTCGAGTCGGTGCCGCGGGGCTGTGCGACGACGGCCGGGTGGTCGTGGGCTGCAACGTCGAGAACGCTTCCTACGGCCTGACGCTGTGCGCCGAGTGCGGTCTCGTCTCGAGCCTCGCGGCGACCGGGGGAGGCAAGCTCGTCGCGCTGGCCGTGACTGCCGGCGACGGCGAGCCGCTCGCGCCGTGCGGTCGCTGTCGCCAGCTGCTCGTCGAGCACGGCACGGACGATCTCGTCCTCGACGCCGGACCTGGCGCAGAGCCTCTCCTCGTCGCCGACCTCTTGCCGGGTGCGTTCACCCCGGACGACCTAGCGGCTCGCCGTGACTGAGCGGAGCCGGCCGGCCGGCCCGGCGCACGACATCGTCGACATCATCCGTGCCAAGCGGGACGGTGGCCGTCTCTCCGACGCAGAGATCGACTGGACGATCTCTGCCTACACCGACGGACGGGTTGCCGACGAGCAGGTGTCTGCCCTTTTGATGGCCATCTTCCTGCGCGGGATGTCACCTGGGGAGCTGTCCCGCTGGACCGAGGCGATGCTGGCCTCGGGAGAGAGGATCGACCTGAGCGGGCTCTCGCGCCCGACGGTCGACAAGCACTCGACGGGCGGCGTCGGCGACAAGGTCTCGCTCGTGCTCGCGCCGCTCGTCGCGGCGTGCGGTGCGGCCGTCCCGCAGCTGTCCGGCCGTGGTCTCGGGCACACCGGGGGAACGCTTGACAAGTTGGAGGCGATCCCGGGGTTCCGCTCTGCGCTGACAGTCGACGAGATCCTCGACCAGCTCGAGCGTGTCGGCTGTGTCATCTGCGCTGCCGGTCCCGGTCTCGCCCCCGCTGACCGCAAGCTCTACGCGCTGCGCGACGTGACGGCGACGGTCGAGTCGATCCCGCTCATCGCGGCGTCGATCATGTCGAAGAAGATCGCCGAGGGGACCTCGTCGCTCGTCCTCGACGTCAAGGTCGGCTCGGGTGCCTTCATGAGCGAGCGTCGAGGTGCGGCGGAGCTCGCGAACACGATGGTTGCGCTCGGCCGGGACCACGGCCTCGACGTCGTCGCGCTGCTGACGGCGATGGACGTCCCCCTCGGCAAGACGGCGGGCAACGCGCTCGAGGTGGCCGAGGCGATCGAGGTGCTGGCCGGTGGTGGCCCCGAGGACCTCCTTGCCGTGACGCTCGCGTTGGCGCGCGAGATGCTCGACCTCGCCGGCATCGACGCGGACCCTGCTGCAGCGCTGCAGGATGGTTCGGCTCTTGCGTGCTGGCGCGAGATGGTCGTTGCGCAAGGTGGTGACCCGGACGCGTCCCTGCCGCGTGCTCGCGTGGTCGAGACCGTCGACGCCGACCGGTCGGGCTTCGTCACGCGCCTCGACGCGCGTGCGGTGGGCGTCGCGGCTTGGCGCCTCGGCGCGGGGCGGGCGCGTAAGGAGGACTCGACGAGCGCGACCGCAGGCGTCGTCTGCCTTGCCAAGCCCGGCGACGAGGTGCGAGCGGGCGAACCGGTCCTTGAGCTCCATGGCGACGACCCGGCCCTGTTCGACCGCGCCCGGGCCGCCCTGGCTGATGCCTTCACGTTGTCCGATGTTCCGGAGCCTTTGACGGACGTCGTCTACGAGCGCATCGGGGCACCGCGCGAGGCGCCGCGCGACTGAGGGCCGGTGCGATCTTTCGCACCTGCCGGGTCGTCGCTGGCGCGCAGTACGCTCTGTCTCGTGCGGGACTCCCAGCCGACGCTCGAGCAGATCCGGCGGGCGCCGAAAGTGTTGCTCCACGACCACCTCGACGGCGGCCTACGGCCGGAGACGGTCGTCGAGCTCGCAGCGCGGAACGGCTACGACGGGTTGCCGTCGAACGACCCGGACGCTCTCGCGGCGTGGTTTGTCGCAGACGCGCCTCGCCGAGACCTTGTCCGCTATCTCGAAGGCTTCACGCACACAGTCGGGGTGATGCAGACGGCTGCGGCCCTCGAGCGCGTCGCCGCCGAGTGCGTCGAGGACCTGGCCGACGACGGCATCGTCTATGCGGAGGTCCGCTTCGCGCCGGAGCTCCACACCGAGCGAGGACTCGGCCTCGAGCAGGTCGTCGAAGCCGTGCTCGCAGGCTTCGAGAAGGGTATGGCGACAGCGAGCGCAGCGGGGCAGCCCATCGTCGTGCGGGCCCTTCTGACCGCGATGCGCAGCGCGGCGCGCTCGCTCGAGATCGCGGCGCTGGCCGTCCGCTACCGCGACGAAGGGGTCGCCGGATTCGACGTTGCCGGCCCCGAGGCGGGTTACCCGCCGACGCGACATCTCGACGCGTTCCAGCTCGTCCAGCGGGAGAACTTCCACGCGACCCTCCACGCGGGCGAGGCGTTCGGACTGCCGTCGATCTGGGAGGCGCTCCAGTGGTGCAGCGCCGAGCGCCTCGGCCACGGTGTCCGTATCGTCGACGACATCGACGTCTCCGACGACGGCGCCGTGCGCCTCGGCCGTCTCGCGAGCTACGTCCGTGACCGCAGGGTTCCCCTCGAGCTCTGCCCGACCTCGAACGTCCACACCGGCGCGGTCGCGTCGCTCGCAGAGCATCCGATCGGGCACCTCCGGCGACTGCAGTTCCGGGTCACGGTCAACACCGACAACCGCCTCATGAGCGGCGTGACGCTCTCGAGCGAGATGCTCCGGCTCTGCGAGACCTTCGGATGGGGCTGGGGAGATCTCGCCTGGCTGTCCATCAACGCGATGAAGAGCGCGTTCTACCCCTTCGACGACCGTCTCGCTCTCATCAACGGCGTCATCAAGCCAGGCTTTGCCGCTTTGGCGGCGCAGTCGGCGTTTCGCGTCTCCTCCACGCTGGGCTGAGGATCCGGCGGGTGCCCCTGCCGACGTGGTCTCTGCCTAGGCCGGCATGCCGGGTTGTCCCGTCGGCGAACCGGACCGGATCGTGCCGAGACCGAGCAGGGCGAGATGGCACGAGAGCAGCGACTCGACCGGCGTGACCGGCTGGCCGAGAACCTCCTCGAGGCGAGCGAGGCGGTGGTAGTAGGCCGCGCGACTCAGCCCGAACTCCTTCGCCGCAGCGGCGACGTTGCCCCCCTGACGGCACAGGGCCGTGAGCGCGGCGACGAGGCGCTCGTCGGGGTGCTCCGCGTCGTAGGCGAGGAGCACCCCGAGCTCGCGCTCGACGAACCCCTGGAGCCTCGGGTCGTCACGCAGCAGGTAGAGCAGGCCCCGGACTCGGACGTCTGGAAGCTCGACGAAGCCGCGCGGGGTCACCGTCCCGGGCTCGGCGACGGACGCAACCTGGATCGCCTCCTCGAGCGATCGGCGCGCGTGCTCTGCGGAGCCGACAGCCCGGCCTGCCGCGACGACGAGCCTCGCGCGCTCTTGTTCACCGAGGCCGTCCGTGATCTGGTGCGCGAGTCGGGCGACCGCCGAGCGGGCATCGGCGCGGGGTTCGAGAGACACGAGCAGGCCGACGTGGCCAGGGCGGAGCACTCCGACGAGCGCCGAGAGCCCCGCGACCCGCGCGGCCCGGGCGACGCGCTCGGTGCGTTGCTGGTCGCGGGCTTGCGACGCGAGGGGGGCGAGTTGGGGGTCGCCGTCGTGGCGGACGACGACGCCGACGAGCTGCCGGCCGTCGAGGACGACGCCGACTGCCCGCGAGCGCACGGCGACGGCTTTCGCCCCGACGCTGCCGCGCTCGAGCAGCTCCGCGAGCAGCCCTCGGTGGACCTGGCGCTCAAGGGACTCCCTGTCGCGCTCGACGAGCCGCTCGATCGCGATGGCGCTCGCGCCGCGCTCTGCGACGAGCACCTGGGTGGTGCTTGGCTCGCCGTCGGGCACCAGCACGAGCCGCCCCCAGGGCTCGCCGCGGACGGCCACCCGTGTCACGAGCCATCCTTCGCCCTCTCCGACATCTGTCCGTTCCGGGAACGGCACGGTACGCGAGCGGCGCTCCCAGTCGGCGAGGATCCGCTCTGCGCCGACGCCGCCGTGCGCCAGCACCTGGTGGCTGAGGTTCTCGAGGACGACCGGACAGGCCGCGCGAGCAGCCACTTCCCGGACGATCTCCGCGACCGATGCGCCCTCGAGGCTCAGATCGGTGAAGATCTCGTGGATCTCCTTCGCCCGCTCCAGCTCCTCGAACTGCGCGTGCACGATGCGCGAGTGGACGGACTGCGTCACGTCGACGAAGCGCACCTCTCGGCCAAGCTCGACGAGGGGCAGGCCCGACCGCTCGGCTGCGTCGACCATCCCGGGCGGGAGTCGTGCGAAGTGACGTCCGAGCTCGACGACGACGCCGCTGACGCGGGCCGTCGCGAGGTCGGTCACGTAGCGCTCGAGGCCGGCGGGGTCGTCCGGGAGGGCGATTCCCGTCGTGAGGATGAGCTCGCCGCCCTGGAGCAGAGCGGCGATGTCCGCCACCTCCGCGACGTGGACCCAGCGGACCGTGGCCTGTAGGCCCGCGGCCCCGGCGACGACCCGGGGTCGGCCGTCTGCGATCTCGGGAAGGGCGAGCGCTTCGGCCACGGTCACCACGGCGTCACCCGTCCAGCACCAGCGCCACTCGCGAGCCGTCGAGACGACGGCTCGCGTCGATGAAGCGCCGTGCCGACAGCGCGTGCGCCAGCGCAGGGAGAGGGGTTGCCTGCCCAGCCCGAAGGGGGACGACATGTCGTTACCACTGCCTCCAATCCTACATAGTGTCTCTTGACCCCGAGGGAGGGCGAGCCGGTAGATTCTCGGCTGCACCCGGGCCGTGTGGGTCCCGGAGGTCGACGGGGAGCCCCTGCCATGGGTGGTACGCACGCAGATCTTCTCGAGCGCCACAGGCGGGTCATGCCTGCGTGGCTCTCGCTCTACTACGACGAGCCGATCGAGCTCGTGTCGGGTAGCGGCGTCCGGGTGACCGACGGCGAGGGCATCGAGTACCTCGACTTCTTCGGTGGGATCCTCACGACGATGACGGGCTACGACGTGCCCGAGGTCGTCGATGCGATCCGGAGCCAGGCGGGACGGATGCTCCACAGCTCGACGCTCTATCTCATCCGACCGATGGTGGAGCTCGCCGAGCGGATCGCCGCGCTGTCGACGATCCCCGACGCCAAGGTGTTCTTCGTCGGCTCCGGGACCGAAGCGAACGAGGCAGCTCTCATGCTCTGCTCGACGGCCCGGCGCTCCAACGAGGTGCTCGCCCTGCGCAACAGCTACCACGGACGTTCCTTCGCCGCGATGTCCGTGACGGGGAACCGCTCCTGGTCGGCGTCGAGCCTGAGCCCGCTGCGCGTCAGCTACCTCCACAACGGTGATCGCTACCGGAGCCCCTTCGGGGACATCGGCGACGAGGCGCTCACGGCGGTCTGCGCGGCGGACCTGCGGAACGTGCTCGAGACGACCACGTCGGGCGACGTCGCCTGCCTGATCGCAGAGCCGATCCAAGGCGTCGGTGGTTTCGTCGTCCCACCCGACGGCTTCTTCGGCGCCTTGAAGGACGTGCTCGACGAGCATGGCATCCTTTTCGTGTCCGACGAGGTCCAGACGGGTTGGGGCCGTACAGGAGAGCACTTCTGGGGATTCCAGGCGCACGGGATCGTGCCCGACCTCGTGACGTTCGCGAAGGGCCTCGGCAACGGCATGGCGATCGGCGGTGTCGTCGGCCGCGCCGACCTGCTCGACTCCGTCCACGCGAGCTCCATCTCGACCTTCGGCGGCAACCCGCTCGCGTCGAGCGCTGCGATCGCCAACCTCGACTACCTGCTCGAGCACGACTTGCAGACCAATGCCGCAAAGGTGGGCGAGCAGCTGATCGGCGGCCTGCGACTGTTGCTCGATCGAACAGGAATCGTCGGCGACGTCCGGGGCAAGGGGTTGATGATCGGCGTCGAACTGGTCGAGCCGGGCACGAAGACGCCTGCGCCGACGGCTGCGGCGGCTGTGCTCGAGCAGGCCAGGCGCCGAGGCTTGCTCGTCGGCAAGGGCGGGCTCTACGGCAACGTGCTACGGATCGCTCCGCCGCTGTGTCTGTCTGCGCAGGACGCGTCGGCGGGGCTCGACGCACTGGTCTCCGCCATCGAGCAGGTCGACGGCGCGTGGAAGTCCGACGGAGGGACGCGGTGAAGCACGTCAGGCATTGGGTGGACAACGCTGCCGTCGACGGCGTCGGAGCCCGGCAAGGCGACGTCTACGACCCGGCGACCGGGGAGAAGACGGGGGTCGTCGACTTCGCGACGAGCGCCGACGTCGACGCGGTCGTGGCCAGCGCGCACGCGGCGTTCCCGCGTTGGCGCGCGACGTCGCTCGCGAGGCGGACCGAGATCCTCTACCGCTACCGCAATGCACTCGTTGCACATCGTGACGAGCTCGCGGAGCTGGTGAGCTCCGAGCACGGCAAGGTCCACTCCGACGCTGCCGGCGAGGTGAGCCGGGGTATCGAGGTCGTCGAGGTCGCCTGCGGTATCGCCCAGCTCGTGAAAGGGGAGTACTCGGAGAACGTGTCGACGCGCGTCGACGCGTACTCCGTACGCCAACCCCTCGGCGTCGTCGCGGGGATCACGCCGTTCAACTTTCCGGCGATGGTGCCACTGTGGATGTTCCCGATCGCGGTCGCTGCGGGAAACGCGTTCGTGCTGAAGCCGTCGGAGAAGGACCCGTCCGCGTCGGTACGTCTCGCCGAGCTCTTTGCAGAGGCAGGCCTGCCCCCGGGAATCCTCAACGTCGTCCACGGCGACGCGACGGCGGTCGACGCGATCCTCGGCCATCCGGGCATCGCGGCGGTGAGCTTTGTCGGCTCGACCCCGGTTGCCCGACACGTCTACGAGACTGCAGCGCGGGCCGGCAAGAGAGTGCAGGCGCTCGGCGGCGCGAAGAACCACATGGTCGTCATGGCGGACGCGGACATGGACGCGGCCGCCGACGCAGCCGTGAGCGCGGGGTATGGCTCTGCCGGTGAGCGCTGCATGGCCGTCTCGGCTCTCGTCGCGGTCGGCGGCGCGGGGGACGTGCTCGTCGAGAAGATCCAAGAGCGCGTCCGCGCGCTGCACGTCGGACCGGCGACCGACCCCGACGCCGAGATGGGGCCACTCGTGACGGCAGCGCACCGTGACCGCGTCGCTTCGTACCTCGATGCCGGCGTCTCCGAGGGCGCGCGCCTCGTCGTCGACGGGAGGGGTCACCCCACGACCGGCGCGCCGGGCGGTTACTTTCTCGGACCCTCGCTGTTCGACGATGTGACGACCTCGATGTCGGTGTACCGCGACGAGATCTTCGGGCCGGTGCTGTCGGTGTTGCGGGTCGACACCCTCGACGACGCGCTCGAGCTGATCCGTGCCAACCCCTACGGCAACGGTGCGGCGATCTTCACCAACGACGGGCGAGCGGCGAGAACCTTCGAGCAGGAAGCGGAGGCGGGCATGATCGGCATCAACGTGCCGATCCCGGTCCCGGTCGCCTACTACTCCTTCGGCGGCTGGAACGCATCGCTCTTCGGCGACCTCCACGTCTACGGTCCCGACGGCGTGCGGTTCTACACGCGGACCAAGGCGGTGACGAGCCGCTGGACGAGGGACGAGCCGACGGCGAGTGCCCTCGCCTTCCCGACGAGCAGCTGAGCGCCCCGCTCAGCTCGGGGAGCAGAGAGCGGCGACGTCCGCACGAACCGCCGCGAGCAGCTCGTTCGCACGAGCCCGCTCGGCGGCGAGCGCCGCGTAGCCGGTCGGGGGAGAGCGCACCTCGAGGTAAGCCTTGAGCTTCGGCTCCGTGCCGCTCGGTCGGAGCACGACCCGGGCTGTCGTGCCGAGCTCGACGACGACGGCGTCCGTCGCAGGCAGCGGGCCGGTGCCTCGAGCGAGGTCGACGACGGCGGTCACGGCGAGCCCGGCGAGCGACGTCGGCGGGTCGCTCCGCCAGCGCCGCACGACGGCCGCCATGGCGCTCGCTGCGCCATTGCCCTCGAGGCGCAGCGACCATTGCGCCGTGGCGTGGACGCCAAGGCGCGCCTCGATGGCGTCGAGACGGTCGAGCAGGCTCCCTCCCTCCGCCTTCGCCCGTGCGGCAAGCTCGGCGACGACGAGTGCCGCCGTCATGCCGTCCTTGTCGGCGACAGCGTCGGTGACCGCGTAGCCGAGGGCCTCTTCGTAGCCGAAGAGCAGGCGCGAGCCCGGAACGGTCGCGGCCGCCCGCGCGATCCACTTGAAGCCGGTCAGGGTCTCGCGGTAGGCGACCCCCGCCTCGCGCGCCAGCCCAGCGAGCAGCGTCGAGGAGACGATCGTCGTCGCGACGAGGCGGTCGCTCCCGTGCGAGTGCGCGAGGAGGTGCTCGCCGAGGATCGCTCCGACGTCGTTGCCCGAGAGCACCCGCCAGCTCCCGTCGGGCAGTGGGACGGCCACGGCGAGGCGGTCGGCGTCCGGGTCGTTCGCGAGGACGATGTCCGCGCGTCGCTCCCGGGCGAGCGCGAGCGCGAGGTCGAGCGCGCCCGGCTCCTCGGGATTGGGGAAGGCGACGGTCGGGAAGTCGGGGTCGGGATCAGCCTGCTCGGCCACGACCAGAGGTGGTGGGAAGCCAGCCGCCTCGAACAGCTCGGGCACGACCGCACCACCGACGCCATGCAGGGGCGTGTAGACGACGTCGAGCTGCCGTGGGCCGGAGCCGTCGAGGCAGGCGAGGGCGACCTCGCGGTAGGAGCGGAGCAGTGCGGGCTCGTCGACAGCCTCGACGCGCGCCGGCAGGGGACCCTGCGCCTGCGCCTGCGCCTGCGCCTGTACACCACTTGCCTGCCCGGCCGGGGCCGCAGCGGCGGCCTCGCCCTGTTCGACGCGCGCGGCGGCGTCCGCGATCGCAGCGTCGTAGGGGGGGAAGACCTGCGCTCCGTCGGCGAGGTACACCTTGTAGCCGTTGTCCGTGGCGGGATTGTGGCTTGCCGTCACCATGACGCCTGCGCTGGCGCCGAGCTGGCGCACCGCGAAGGCCGTGATCGGGGTCGGCAGCGGCCGCGAGAGCGTCCGGACTGCGACGCCGTGGCGGCTCGCGACGTCCGCGACGTCCTCGGCGAAAGCCTCGGAGCCGTGGCGGGCGTCCCGTCCGACGACGAGGGAGCCGTCACCGGCATCGTGCTGGGACGAGAGCCAGTTCGCGAGGCCCGCTGTCGTCCGGCGGACGACGAGGCGGTTCATCCGTGCTGGACCTGCGCCGAGAGGTCCGCGCAGCCCCGCCGTCCCGAACACGAGCGGCTCCGCGAAGCGCGCTCGCAGCCCTGCGACATCCCTCTCGGAAACGATGGCCGACAGCTCCGCGCGGGTGGTCGGGTCCGGGTCGCGCTCGATCCAGTTCTTCGCCTGCGTCCACAGCTGCTGGTCGGAGGTCCCCGTCACAGCTGCGAGACGACGGCGCCGACGAGTGCAGCGAGGCGCGGCGCGGCGGCTGCTCCGGCCGCCAGCACCTCTGCATGGTCGAGGGGCGTCGGGCTCACGCCGGCCGCCAGGTTCGTGACGAGCGAGATCCCGAGGACCGCAGCGCCGAGGTGGCGAGCAGCGATCGCCTCGAGGACCGTGGACATGCCGACGAGGTCCGCACCGAGGCTGCGCAGCATCGCGACCTCGGCGGGCGTCTCGTAGTGCGGGCCCACGAGGCCTGCGTAGACACCGTCGCGCAGGCTGGGGTCGACGGCGCGCGCAATCTCGCGCAGACGAGCTGGGTAGACGGCGGTGAGGTCGACGAACCTCGGGGCGACTCCCGCAGGCGGTGCCGCTCCGGCGAGGGGGGACGCCGTGGTCAAGTTGAGGTGGTCCCGGACGAGGACTGCCTCTCCTGGACGCATTGCCGGGTCGAGGCCGCCAGCGGCGTTGGTGAGCACGACTGTCGTCGCACCCGCGGCGATCGCCGCACGGATCGGGTGGACGACCTCCGCCGGTGTCCGACCCTCGTAGAGGTGGACCCGACCGAGCAGGACGAGGGCGTCGTGCTCCCCGATGCGCATCGAGCGCATCTCGCCGTGGTGGCCGGGGACGCTCGGGGCGGCGAAGCCCGGGATCTCGTGCGAGGGGATCACAGCACGCGTCGTGCCAAGAGACGAAGCGGCATCCTGCCAGCCCGAGCCGAGCACGATCGCGACGTCGTGCGAGGCGACGCCGGTCCGGCGGGTGATCTCGAGGGCCGCCTCGCGGGCCAGGTCGTACGGGTCGCTCACGCTCACGCTCGCCACGAGTGCGCACTCTAGTGCGGCGCGTGTGCCGGACCCCGGGCGACGCGCGAGCCCAGGATCGCCGCAGGACGTATTACCTGGCGGTGATCTCGCGACACCTTGTAGCTTGATCGTCGGCGCGTTGACTCAGAAGATGTTGGCTCACAGCCCGAGGTTGTCGGGTTGGGGTGGCGCGGGAGGCGGTTGAGCATGTCTGAGGTCGTCCGGGCCGCGCTCGTGCAGAGCCATTGGACCGGGAGCAAGCAGTCGATGGTCGACGCCGCCGTCGAGATGGCGCGTCGAGCGTCGGGCGATGGCGCGCAGGTGCTCTGCTTCCAGGAGCTCTTCTACGGGCCGTACTTCTGCCAGGTCCAGGACCCGCAGTACTACGCCTATACCGAGATCGTGCCCGGTGGAGAGACGACGGGCGTGATGTGCGACCTCGCCCGCGAGACGGCGATGGTCCTCGTCGTGCCCGTCTACGAGCAGGAGCAGCCGGGCGTCTACTACAACACGGCGTTCGTCGTCGACGCAGACGGCACGTACCTCGGCAAGTACCGCAAGACCCACATCCCCCAGGTCCAAGGCTTCTGGGAGAAGTTCTACTTCCGACCGGGCAACCTCGGCTACCCGGTCTTCCAGACCGCCGTCGGGACGATCGGCGTCTACATCTGCTACGACCGTCATTTCCCCGAGGGCTGGAGAGCGCTCGGCCTGGCGGGTGCCCGCATCGTGTTCAACCCGTCTGCGACGAGCCGGGGCCTGTCGAAGTACCTCTGGCAGCTCGAGCAGCCGGCGGCTGCCGTGGCAAACGAGTACTTCGTCGGTGCGATCAACCGTGTCGGGATCGAGCCGCTCGGCGACGACGACTTCTACGGCAGCTCGTACTTCGTCGACCCCCGCGGCCAACTCGTGGGCGAGGCGGCGCCGGACGGAGACGATGCCGTGCTCGTGCGCGACCTCGACATGGGGGTGCTCGCGGAGGTCCGTGACACCTGGGCCTTCTACCGGGACCGCAACCCCCAGGCGTACGGGCCGCTCGTCGCCCCGTGAGGCGAGCTCGGAGCGGGCGAGCGAGCGGGCGGGCGGCGCCTTCCGCCGGCGAAGGTACCCGGCGAGGACGCGCCCTGGCCGGATTGGACTGCTGACGAGGAGGGCATTGGATGCGAACGGTCATCACCGGTGGTGTCGTCGTGAGCGCGACCGGGTCCGCGCCCGCAGAGGTCCTCGTCGAGGGTGAGCGCATCGTCGCCCTCGTCGAGCCCGGCTCACCGCTCGCGGCCACGATCGCCGACGGGGCCGACCTCGTCGTCGACGCGACGGGCAAGCTCGTCGTCCCCGGCGGTGTCGACGCCCACACCCACATGGAGATGCCCTTCGGCGGGACGCGAGCCAGCGACACCTTCGAGACCGGCACGAGAGCGGCGGCGTTCGGCGGCACGACGACCATCGTCGACTTCGCGATACAGCGCCGTGGCGAGTCGTTGCGCAAGAGCCTCGATGCCTGGTTCGCAAAGGCCGACGGGCAGTGCGCTGTCGACTACGGCTTCCACATGATCCTCTCGGACGTGAACGACCAGTCGCTCGTGGAGATGGACGACCTGGTCGCGGAAGGTGTGACGAGCTTCAAGCTCTTCATGGCCTATCCGGGTGTTTTCTACTCGACCGACGGCGACATCCTCCGGGCGATGCAGCGCGCGGCGACGGACGGTTCGACGATCATGATGCACGCGGAGAACGGCATCGCGATCGACGTCCTCGTCGACGAGGCGCTCGCGCGGGGCGACACCGATCCGCGTGTGCACGGCCTCACGCGCCCGGAGCGCCTCGAGGCGGAGGCGACACATCGGGCCGTCGAGCTCGCCCGCGTGACGGGTGCGCCGCTCTACGTCGTGCACCTCAGCGCGTCCGGGGCGCTCGAGGAGGTGGTCGCGGCGCGTGACCGGGGCCAGAACGCCTTCGCCGAGACGTGCCCGCAGTACCTGTTCCTCTCGGACGAAGACATGGCGCGCGAGGGGTTCGAGGGCGCGAAGTACGTCTGCTCGCCCCCGCTGCGCCCTCGCCACCACCACGATGCCCTCTGGCGCGGGCTGCGCACGAACGACCTGAGCGTCGTCTCGACCGACCACTGTCCGTTCTGCTTCAAGGAGCAGAAAGAGCTCGGACGCGGGGACTTCTCGAAGATCCCGAACGGCATCCCCGGCGTCGAGCATCGCATGGACCTCATCTACCAAGGTGTCGTGCGCAAGGAGATCACGCTCGAACGGTGGGTCGAGGTGACCTCGACGACGCCGGCGAGGATGTTTGGTCTCTACCCGCGCAAAGGTGTCGTCGCGGTCGGAGCGGACGCCGACCTCGTCGTCTACGATCCACACCGGCGACAGACTCTCTCGGCCGAGAGCCACCATATGGCCGTCGACTACTCGGCGTACGAAGGGTTCCAGATCACCGGTGGGGTGGACACGGTCGTGATGCGCGGTCGTGTCGTCGTCTCGGGGGGCCGGTACACCGGCGCCCGGGGAGACGGGCGCTTCGTCGCGCGCGGCTTGAACCAGTACCTGCTCTAGACGACTGCGTGGGAGGAAGAGGATGGACCTCGGTGTCGTGCTCCAGACCGATCCGCCGGCGCGGCGCGTCGTCGAGCTCGCCGTCCTCGCCGAGCAAGCGGGCTTCGACTACGTCTGGACGTTCGACTCGCCGGTGCTCTGGCAGGAGCCGTTCGTCGTCTACTCGCAGATCCTTGCGGCGACGGAGCGAGTGCGCGTCGGTCCGATGGTCACGAACCCGCTCTCACGCGACTGGGCCGTGACGGCGTCGCTGTTCGCCACGCTCAACGAGATGTTCGGCAATCGGACCGTCTGCGGTATCGGGCGCGGCGACTCGGCGGTGCGAGTGCTCGGTGGCAGCCCGGCGACACTTTCCACCCTCGGGGACGCGATGGCGGTCATCAAGGGCCTCGCGACCGGTCAGGCGATCGTCTACCGCGGGCACGAGGTGCGGATCCCCTGGGTGCACGGCGGATCCCTCGACGTGCTCATGGCTGCCTACGGACCGAAGGCGCTTGCGCTCGCAGGAGCGGATGCCGACGGGGTCATCCTGCAGCTCGCCGACCCGTACCTCGTCGAGTGGTCGGCGCGACTCGCCCGCGAGGCGCGGTCGTGCTCTGCACGCGCCTTGGAGCCCTTCAGCGTGGTCGCGGCAGCTCCGGCCTACGTCGGGGACCACCTCGCGCACCAGCGCGACCAGGTGCGCTGGTTCGGCGGGATGGTCGGCAACCACGTCGCGGACCTCGTCGAGCGCTACGGCGCCCGCTCGGGTGCTGTCCCTCAGGCGTTGACCGACTACGTCGCGGCACGGCCCGCCTACGACTACGCGCACCATGGCAAGGCGGGCAACCCGTCGACGGACTTCGTCCCCGACGAGGTCGTCGATCGCTTCTGCCTGCTCGGCCCGGCTGAGGCGCACCTCGAGAGGCTCACAGAGCTCGCGTCGCTGGGCGTCGACCAGTTCGCCGTCTACCTCATGCACGACGCGAAGGAGGAGACACTCGAGGCGTACGCGAACCAGGTCATCCCGGCGCTCGCGAGGACTCCGGCCTGACGGCGACCGGCGCATCCCGGCGGGAGGTCGGCAAGTTGTCCCTCACGTGCCGAACAGCCGGTCTCCGAAGTCGCCAAGTCCGGGGACGATGTAGGCGCTCGCGTTCAACCCCGAGTCGACCGACGCAGTGACGACGTCGACCGCCGGGTGCTGGGACTCGAGGTGTGCGATGCCCTCCGGCGCGGCCACGACCGACAGCAGCGTGACGTGCGCAGCCCCGGCAGCCTCGAGCGCGCTGCATGCAGCAGAGGCGGACCCGCCGGTCGCGAGCATGGGGTCGAGGAGCAGGGCAGTCCTGCCGTCGAGCGGCGGGAGCTTGGAGTAGTAGAAGGATGGTTCGAAGGTCGCGTGGTCCCGCTCGAGGCCGAGGTAGCCGACCGTGACGTCGGGGAAGAGCTCGGTGACGGCCTCGAGCATCCCGAGGCCGGCACGCAGGATCGGCACCGCAACGAGCGGGCCGAGCCGTGTGCCGGTGGTGCGCGACAACGGCGTGTCGACGGTGGCGTCGCTCGTCGGGACCGACCGTGTCGCCTCGATGCACAAGACGGTGGCGAGTCTCTTGGCGATGAGGCGGAACAGCGGGGGTGGCGTCGTGCTGTCCCGCAACGAGGTGAGCAGTGCGCGCGCGAGTGGATGGTCGACGACGGTGAGCGCCATCTCGGTTCTCCTTCCCCGACCCGGTCTCAGATTCCGATCGGGTGCCACACGGTCTTGGTCTCGACGAACGCGAGCATGCGGCGGGGCGTCGGCTCGGCGTCCCAGGCTCCCTGCGTCGCGTCGCGTCGGAGCACACGCTTGACGTTGTCGGCGCTGGCTTGCTCGAGCTCGACCTCGATGTCGACAGGCGCTCCCGCCAGGTCGAGCGCGTCGACGTCCCGGTGGCGCGCGAGCACCGGGGCGAGCTCGACCGTCCGGCCCGTCAAGATGTTCGCCACCCCTCCAGGCAGGTCCGACGTCGCGAGCACCTCGGCGAGGGCGACCGCCGGTAGCGGGCGGAGCTCGCTCGCGACGACCACGGCGGTGTTGCCGGCGGTGAGGACCGGTGCGAGGACGCTGACGAGGCCGAGCAGCGACGACTCCTGCGGCGCGAGGATGCCGACGACGCCCGTGGGCTCGGGAAGCGAGAAGTTGAAGTAGGGCCCGGCCACCGGGTTCGAGGAGCCGGCGACCTGGGCGATCTTGTCGGCCCACCCTGCGTACCAGACCCAGCGATCGACTGCCACAGCGACCGTCGTGAGCGCAGCGGCATGCGTGACCCCTTCGCCCGACGCGACGAGCTCGGCGAACTGGTCGCGTCGGTCTTCGAGCATCTCGGCGACGCGGTAGAGGACCTGGCCCCTGTTGTACGCAGTCGCGGCGCTCCAGGGTCCTCGGGCCTTGCCCGCCGCGACGACTGCGTCGCGGACGTCCTTGCGCGAGGCGAGAGCGGCGTTGGCGAGGTGGGCACCGTTTGCCGCGCGGACGGCGTAGGAGCGTCCGGACTCCGACCGGGGGAAGGCTCCACCGAGAAACAGCTTGTAGGTCTTCTGCACGGCGAGGCGTGCTCGCTCGCCAGACGTCGATGGCGGCGGCACGGCCACCGCAGCGAGCTCGCCGGGCGTTGCGGGCACCTTGGGCGCGTCAGACATCGAGGTAGGCCTCCAGGCCGTGGCGGCCGCCCTCGCGTCCGAAGCCGGACTCGCGGTAGCCGCCGAAGGGGCTCGTCGGGTCGAAGCGGTTGAAGGTGTTCGCCCAGACCACCCCGGCGCGAAGGTGCTGGGCCATCCAGAGGATGCGGCTGCCCTTCTCGGTCCACACGCCTGCAGACAGCCCGTAGGTCGTGTTGTTCGCCTTCACGACCGCCTCGTCGGGCGTCCGGAAGGTGAGGACGGAGAGCACCGGACCGAAGATCTCCTCGCGCGCGATCCGGAACGCCGGCGCGACACCGGTGAAGATCGTCGGCCGGAACCAATAGCCGCGCTCGGGCACCGGGCAACTGGGTGACCACCTCGTCGCGCCTTCGGCCTCGCCCGAGCTGGCGAGCTCCTCGATCTTCGCAAGCTGTCCGGGTGAGTTGATCGCTCCGATGTCGGTGTTCTTGTCGAGCGGGTCGCCGAGGCGCAATGTCTCGAGGCGCAGCTTCAGGGCGTCGACGACCGCGTCGGCGATGCTCTCCTGGACGAGCAGGCGCGATCCTGCGCAGCAGACATGTCCTTGGTTGAAGAAGATGCCGTTGACGATCCCTTCGACCGCCTGGGACAAAGGAGCGTCGTCGAACACGATGTTGGCAGCCTTGCCTCCGAGCTCGAGCGTCAGGCGCTTCCCCGTGCCTGCGAGGCTGCGTTGGATCGCCTTGCCGACCTCCGTGGAGCCGGTGAAGGCGACCTTGTCGACGGCGGGATGCGCCACGAGGGCGGCTCCCGTGTCGCCGGCTCCGGTGACGACGTTGACGACACCGGGTGGCAGCTCGGCCTGCTGCACGATCTCCGCGAGGAGCAGTGCGGTGAGCGGCGTCGTCTCGGCCGGCTTGAGCACGCAGGTGTTCCCGGCCGCGAGGGCGGGAGCGAGCTTCCACGCTGCCATCAGGAGAGGGAAGTTCCACGGGACCACCTGGCCCGCGACGCCGATCGGACGAGGAGACGGCCCGAGGCCGGCGTAGGCCAGCTTGTCGGCCCAACCGGCGTAGTAGAAGAAGTGCGCGGCTGCCAGAGGAACGTCGACGTCCCGTGCTTCGCGTATCGGCTTGCCGTTGTCCATGGACTCGAGCACGGCGAGCTCGCGGGAGCGCTCCTGCATCAGCCGCGCGATGCGAAAGAGGTACTTCGCCCGCTCCTTGCCGGGCATCGGGCCCCAGGTGTCACGCTGGGCACGCGCCGCGGCGGCGACGGCTCGGTCGACGTCCCCCGGACCAGCGGCGGCGACCTCGGCGAGGACCTCCTCCGAAGACGGGCTCGCGGTCGTGAACATCGATCCGTCCCGGGGCTCGACGAACTCGCCGTCGACGAAGAGCCCGTAGGCCGGGCGCAGCGAGACGACGGAGCGGGACTCGGGTGCCGGGGCGTAGGTGAAGCGCGTGCTGGGCATCGATCACTCCAGGCTGAAGTCGTCAGCACCTGCATAGGCGCCGCTGCGCTGCTTCGAGCGCTGCATGAGAAGGTCGTTGAGCAGGCTCGACGCACCGAAGCGGAACAACGCCGGGTCGAGCCAGTCGTCTCCGACCGTCTCGTTGACGAGGACGAGGTAGCGGATGGCATCTTTGGTCGAACGGATCCCGCCGGCTACCTTGACGCCGACGCGCGGGCCGCCGGAGGCTGCGAAGTCACGGACGGCTTCGAGCATGACGAGCGCGACGGGCAGGGTCGCTGCCGGGCTGACCTTGCCGGTCGAGGTCTTCACGAAGTCGGCACCACCGAGCATGGCAATCCACGACGCCCGACGGACGTTGTCGTAGGTCGCGAGCTCGCCGGTCTCGAGGATCACCTTGAGGTGCGCCCGACCGCAGACGTTCTTCACGGCGCGCACCTCGTCGAGGACGAGGCCGTAGCGCCCCGCCAAAAACGCCCCACGGTCGATGACCATGTCGACCTCGTCCGCTCCCGCAGCCACGGCCTCGCGCACGTCGGCGAGCTTCACGGCGAGCCCGGCACGTCCGGACGGGAACGCAGTCGCGACCGAGGCGACCGCCACCGACGTACCGTCGAGCGCCCGCTTGGCGGTCGCGACGAGGTCGGGGTAGACGCACACGGCGGCCGCAGCGGGCACAGTCGGGTCCGTGGGATCTGGTCGCCGCGCCTTGCCGCAGAGAGACGTGACCTTGCCGGGCGTGTCGGCGCCTTCGAGCGTCGTGAGGTCCACCATCGAGATGGCGGTGTCGATCGCCCAGAGCTTCGCGTCGGCTTTGATCGACCTCGTGGCGAGGGCTGCCGCCCGGGACTCCGCGCCGACTTGGTCGACGCCCGGCAGACCGAAGAGAAAGCGGCGCAGGGCCGTCTCGGACCGGGCCACGTCGGCGATTGCCGCCTCGCCGGCCTCGGAGCCCGCGGGAAGGTAGGTGGTCGAGCCCGGAGCTCGTCCGGTCATCTCGCCCGCCTGCGCCGTCGACGCGCCGTCTGGTCGTCGCGCCCCCTCGCCGTCGGTGCTCATCGTCCCACCATGTTGCGTCCCTCACCTGCTGCAGATCTCTCGATCCAGCATGTCCGTCGTCCGCCTGCGGCCAGCTGGCACGAGCCGAGCACCGGTCGCGCACCAAGCGCCGGCTCTCGCGCGGCGACTGTCCGACGTCTCGTCCCTGTCCGCCTGGCCGTCGCGTCCTGCGATCGCGCGAGCTCGTGACTGACCTCGTCGAGGTCTCCTCGGGATCGTGCCGCCACTGCCACCGCCGCCTGCCCCGCTGCATTCTTTGGTGCACTGCACCTGCGATTCACCACCCTAGCGCCCGGCGGCCATGGCCCCGCGGGGAGCTACGCTCGGTGCGTGAACCTCGCGGCCGCGCCTGAACCGTCGCGCCCATTGGCCCGTCACCGCCGCTACGACGTGACCTGTGTCGGCAATGCGCTCATGGACCACCTGGCCTTCGCCGACTACACCGTTCTCGACGAGCTGGGGCTCGTCCCCGGCGCCATGACCCTCGTCGACGTCCCGACGACGCAGCGGATCGGCCGCCGCCTGGGCAGCGTCCAGCAAGTCCCGGGAGGAACGGTCACGAACACGGCAGTCGGCATCGCGTCGCTCGGGGGGAGCCCCGCCTTCGTCGGTGCGGTCGCGTGCGACGAGCTCGGCGACCGCTATGCCGCCGATCTCGAGGCAGCCGGCGTCGCCGCGGTCCTCGAGCGCCTGCCGCTCGACCCGGACGACGTCGAGGCGGCGACCGGTCGATGCTTCGTCGTCATCACGCCGGACGCGGAGCGCACGATGGCGACAGCACTCGGTGCCGGGGGGCGTCTCGACCGGAGCGGGATCGAGCGGGGTGTCCTCGAGGCTGCGTCGCTCGTCTACTTCGACGGCTACCTCCTGGACCTGCCTGACGCGGCGGCGATCGTCGAGAGGATCCTCGCGGTGACGCGAGCGAGCGGCACGGCGCTCGCCGTCGGTCTCGCCGACGCGATGCTCGTCGAGCGGCACCGGGCGACCCTCGGCGCGTTGCTCGTCGACGGGGTCGACTTCGTGTTCGCGAACGAGTCCGAGGTGCTCGCGATCTCGGGAGAGCCGAGCGTCGGAGGGGCGCTCGAGTCCATGCGCCGGCCCGGGCTCGTCGTGGTCGCGACCTGTGGACCCGACGGTGCCTTGGTCGCGACCGACGGGGGGATCTCCGAGGTGCCTGCGTTCCCTGTCGCCCACCCCGTCGACCGCACGGGAGCCGGCGACCTGTTCGCCGCGGGATTCTGCTTCGGCGTCACGCACGGAGCCGATCTCGCAGGAGCGGCGTCGCTCGGGTCGCTTGCGGCTGCCGAGGTCATCGCGCACATCGGGGCTCGGCCGGAGACGTCGCTCGCCGTGCTCGCTGCCGACGCCGGTCTTCTTCCCGTGCCTGCCGATCGTTGAGCTAGCGCTCGGCGTGCGTGGGTGCCGTCGGCCCCGTGCGCCGAGGCGTCGGGACCGACGGTCAGGGACCGTCGTCGGGATCGTCTGCAGGCAGGCAGGCGAGATCGAGGTCCGCGAGCCGGACGAGACCCGACGCGATCCAGCGTGCGAGTCCGGCGATCTGCGCGTCGACCTTCGAGGGCTCTTCGAGGACACCCTCGTCGAGACGGTACGTGCCCTGGTAGGCGATCTCGATTGCGCAGGACGGCGCGTCCTTCTCCGCGTCGTAGACCTGCTCGATCGTCGGTCCGGTGCGCTCGAGGCGCTCGCCGGCGATCTCAGGCACCTCCGTGCCGAGGGCTGCGAGCACGACGGCCGGGTCGGGGAGGTCGACGAGTCGCTGGAGGCGGAGGGCGACCTCGACGACGAGCTCGGGACGCTCCGCTGGCGACTCGCCGATCGACCAGGACCGGTACGCGCTCTGGCTCCAGGTGGGCCACTCGAGGCTGACGTCGGCGCGGACCCTCGGCGGGCTCTGCTCGCCGGGCAGGCTGTAGGACGTCTCGAAGGAGACGTCACCGAGGAACACGTCGACCTGGAACCGCTCTTCGACCGCCTGCTGCTCGAGGAGCGAGGCCTCGAGCGCCTCCCGGATGGACCCGATCACGTCGAGCAGGATGTGGTCGATCATGGAACCGAGAGGCTAACCGCCTGGCGGAGCGCCAGGGGCCGGCGCAGGCACTAGAAACAAGCCCGTGGGCAATCCGTGGCTCGAGCGCCGTGTCGTCGCGTACGCGCACCAAGGTGGCGCGCGGGAGGCGCCGTCGAGCACGCTCTACGCCATCGCGCGCGCGCTCGAAGCGGGCGCGACTGCGATCGAGCTGGACGTCCATGCGACCAAGGACCGGGAGCTCGTGGTCTGCCACGACCCCACGGTCGACCGGACCACGGGCTCGAGCGGCGCGATCGCTGCCCGGACGCTCGCGGAGCTCGAGCGACTCGACAACGCCTACTGGTTCGTCCCGGGACACGACGTGCGTCGAGGGGGGCAACCGGGCGACTACCCCTTGCGAGGTCGGGCCCCTGCCGATCCGACGCTCGGCATCGCGACCCTCCGGTCGGTGCTCGAGACCTTTCCCGGTCTCGTCCTCAACCTCGACATCAAGCGCACGGCGCCCGAGGTCGAGCCGTACGAGGACCTCCTCGCCCGGGCGCTCCACGAGCACGGCAGGTCGGACGACGTCATCGTCGCGTCCTTCCACGACCGTGCGACCGAGGCGTTCCACGCGCTCGCTCCGGACGTCGCCGTCTCGGCCGGACGCAGGGGCGTGAGGTCGTTCACCCTCGCGGTCTGGGCTCGCCGCCGCCCCGACCGGGATCTCGCTCGCTACGCCGCTCTCCAGGTCCCGGCGCGAATCGGCCCGAAGGCGATCGTGACGCGGCGCTACGTCGACGTCGCCCACGAGCTCGGGTTGGCCGTCCATGTCTGGACGGTCGACGAGCCGACGGAGATGGAGCGGCTCGTCGCGCTCGGCGTCGACGGCATCATCTCCGACAGGCCGTCCGTGCTGGCCGAGGTGCTCGACCGCCTCGGGTTCGCCTGGCGCGACGCGCCCGGGACGGGCCGCGCGCCGAGATGACGGGTCGACTGCGTCCTCTACGCTCGGCACCTCTTCGCGTCGCCGGAAGGTAGGGCTGTGGGTCTCTCGATCGGTATCGTCGGGCTGCCGAATGTCGGCAAGTCCACGTTGTTCAACGCGCTCACGCACAATGCGGTGCTGGCCGCGAACTATCCCTTCGCGACGATCGAGCCGAATGTCGGCGCCGTCGCGGTGCCCGACCCACGTCTCGACCGCCTCGCCGCGCTCTACGAGAGCGAGCGGGTCGTGCAGGCTCTCGTCACCTTCGTCGACATTGCCGGGATCGTACGCGGCGCCTCGGTCGGCGAGGGCCTCGGCAACAAGTTCCTCGCGGCGATCCGCGAGAGCGATGCCATCTGCCAGGTCGTGCGCGTCTTCTCCGATCCCGACGTGATCCACGTCGACGGTCGGGTCGACCCGCGCGACGACATCGCGACGATCAACACCGAGCTCGTGCTCGCCGACCTGCAGACCGTCGACAACCGCCTCGCGCGGCTGTCGAAGGAGGCGCGGATGCGCCCAGAGCTCGCTCCCGTCCTCGCCACCGTCACGCGCGCGCGGGAGGTGCTCGACTCCGGTACCCCGATATCGGTTGCAGCCGCTCGAGGAGACCTCGACGCCAACCTCCTCGCCGACCTGCACCTTCTCAGTGCGAAGCCGTTCGTCTACGTCTTCAACGTGGACGAGGCCGACCTCGGAGACGAGGACCGGCGCGCGGAGCTCGCCGCGATCGTCGCGCCCGCCGAGTCGGTGGTCGTCTGCGCACAGATCGAGGCCGAGCTCGCCGACCTCGACGCGGCGGACGCGGCAGAGCTGCTCGCTGGCTACGGCCAGCGCGAGTCCGGTCTCGTCCAGCTCGTGCACGTCGGCTTTCGTGCCCTCGGGCTGCAGACGTTCCTCACCGCCGGCCCGAAGGAGGCGCGCGCGTGGACCATCGGTGTCGGCGACACCGCACCGCAGGCGGCGGGGGTCATCCACACCGACTTCCAGCGTGGATTCGTCAAGGCCGAGGTGATCGCCTACGACGACCTCGTCGAGCTCGGCTCCGTCGTCGCCGCACGTGCTGCGGGCAAGGCGCGCATCGAGGGGAAGGACTACGTCATGCGCGACGGCGACGTGGTCGAGTTCCGCTTCAACGTCTGACCGAGCTCTGCACGCAGGCGGTCTGGTCGGGCCACGGGCGTGACACACCGGTTTGGGAGGATCGGTCCATGGACGCGACGCGAAGTGGCCAACCGATCTCGTACGTGGTGAGGAGGAGCGCACGCGCTCGGCGGGTCAGCCTGACCGTTTCGCCGCGTGACGGCGTGGTCGTCGTCGTGCCGGCACGGGGCGACCCCGGCATCGCCGCCGCTCTCGTGGACAGCCGGCGCGAATGGATCCTGCGCGCCCAGCGCCGCTTCGCGCGCGAGAGGGCATCCGTGCCCGACGCGACAGCTGCCGACGGCTCGGGTCGACTTCCCGACGCCCTCGCGCTGCGGGCCCTGGGGGAGAGCTGGCAGGTCACCTACGACGAGGTGACTGCCGGTCGAGGTCGGGTGCTCGCCCGGCCCGGCTCTGTTTTGGTGGTCTGCTCAAGATCCGACGAGCCGGACGCAACCGGCGACGCCCGTCATCTGCTGCAAGGCTGGCTCGGCCGCCGTGCACGTGCAGGTCTCGGACCCTGGCTCGCGCGTCTGGCAGGCGAGATGGGCGTTACCGTCACCGACATGAGCGTCCGGTCGCAGCGGACCCGCTGGGCGAGCTGCTCGCCGTCGGGAGCGATCAGCGTCAACCGCAACCTTTTGTTCCTACCGGGCAATCTCGTCGAGCACGTGCTCGTCCACGAGCTCTGTCACAGGTCGGAGATGAACCACTCGCCCCGCTTCTGGAGCCTCGTCGAGCGCTGGGACTCCGCAGCCGCCGCGAACCGAGCTGCGCTGCGGGCCGGATGGACGTACGTGCCCGCGTGGGCTCATACCGAGCCGAGCTGAGCACGCCGACTTGCGCTGGTGCGGTCAGCCGCGACCGCAGTTTGGCTTCTTGCCGTGGTTTGCCTTCTTCTTGGCGGACAGCTTGCGCTTCGTCGTTCGCTTGGACACGAGAGGGAAAGTGTAGTGCCTCTCCGGCGAGCGTCGCGCCGCGAGGTGCGGCGCTACCGTAGAGCAGCGGTCGATCGCCGTTCGCCCGGAGGTGGAGATGGCGTGGCTGTTGCGTTGCGGTGAAGTTCTTGCGAGCGTCGATGTCGCAGGGGACCGAGCGAGCGCAGGCGCGTCCGGTGCCGTCACGCTGGCCCGGTCCCACGTCGTCCACAGCTTCGGGTCCCAGCGGGCATTTGATGTCGCCTACCTCGACGACCGTCTCGTCGTCCTCGCGATCCGCCATCTCGCTGCGCGCCGTCTCGGCGTCCGTCCGCGCCGTGCCGAGCTCGTGCTGCGGGCGGAGTCGGGGGCCTTCGAGCGGTGGTCGCTGCGCCCCGGCGACCAGCTCGAGTTGAAGCAGTGACGCGGGGAGCGCCGCTCGCCCCGGGCACCCTCTATGTCGTCTCCACCCCGATCGGCAACCTTGGCGACCTGACCGAGCGGGCGCGCGAGGTGCTGTCGACGGTCGACGTCTTGGCGTGCGAGGACACTCGGCGGACGGGGCGGCTGCTCGACCTCGTCGGGATCGAGGCTCCCCGGCTCGTCGCTCTCCACCTGCACAACGAGGCAGAGCGGACCGAGGCTCTCGTCGACCGTCTGCGCGACGGCGCGACGGTCGCACTCGTCTCGGACGCTGGCACGCCGCTCGTCTCCGATCCGGGAGCGCACCTCGTCGCCCGTGCCGTGCAGGCCGAGATCCCCGTCGTCGCCGTGCCGGGGGCGTCCGCCCTCCTCGCTGCGCTCGTCGTCAGCGGCCTTGGTACGGACCGCTGGCGCTTCGAGGGCTTCTTGCCGCGCAAGGGGCTCGAACGGCGAGCCCGCCTCGACGACATTGCCCGGGCGCCGCACCCGAGCGTCGTGTTCGAGTCGCCGCACCGGGTTCGCACGACACTCGCGGACCTCGCGGAGATATGCGGGGCCGAGCGGAGCGTCGTCGTCGCCCGAGAGCTGACGAAGCTCTACGAGCAGGTGCTGCGGTCGACTCTCGCCGACGCCGCCGAGCGCGTCGCCGCGGGTGGCGAGCCGCGTGGCGAGCACGTGCTGGTCGTCGACGGTGCGCGGCCGGAGCGCGCGGAGCAGCTCGGGCCACCGGACGCGTCCCTGCGCCGGCTGGTCGACGCCGGCCTGAGCAGACGAGATGCCGTGACGGCAGTCGTCTTGCTGCTCGGTGTGCCTCGGCAGCAGGCCTACCGAGCCTCGCTCCAGCTCGACCGGGACTAGTCGACGGGCCACGCCCGAGTCGGCGGCGCACCGCCGTGGGGGTCCGACGACGGCCGAGCCGAGTGGGGGAAGCCCCCGGCCACCCGCCGGTACGCTACAGCTCGTGCCCGAACGGTTCTACGTCACGACACCGATCTACTACCCCAACGACCGACCGCACCTCGGCACGGCCTACGCGACCGTGACGGCCGACGCGCTCGCCCGCTGGCATCGCCTGTGCGGCGACGACGTTTTGTTCCTCACCGGCGTGGACGAGCACGGGTTGAAGATCGCGCGACGGGCCGAAGAGCAGGGAATGACGCCTGCGGCGTGGACCGACGAGACGGCGGGTTGGTTCACCGAGGCGTGGAAGGCTCTCGCCGTCACCAACGACGACTTCATCCGGACGACGCAGGAGCGCCACATCCGGGCCGTCCAGCGGTTCACGCAGGCGATCTACGACAACGGTCACATCTACAAGGGGCAGTACTCCGGCTGGTATTGCGTCGCCTGCGAGGCCTACTACGCCGAGTCGGAGCTCGTCGACCAGGCGTCGTGCCCCGTGCACAAGAGCCCAGTCGAGTGGCTCGTCGAGGAGAACTACTTCTTCCGGTTGTCGGCGTTCTCGGACCGCCTCCTTGCGTGGTACGAGGACAATCCGGCCGTCGTCGTCCCCGAGCCAAAGCGCAACGAGGCCGTGTCGTTCATTCGCCAGGGCCTTGCCGACATCTCCATCACGCGCACGTCGATCGACTGGGGCGTGCCCGTGCCCTGGGATCCGGACCATGTCGTCTACGTCTGGTACGACGCCCTCGTCAACTACATCACCGCCGTGGGCTACGGCGTCGACGAGGAGATGTTCGCCGCATGGTGGCCTGCCGTGCACCATCTCGTCGGCAAGGACATCCTCCGGTTCCACGGGATCTGGTGGCCGGCAATGTGCATGGCGGCGGGGATCGAGCCGCCCAGCCAACTGGTGGTCCATGGCTTCTTGCTCGTCGGTGGCGAGAAGATGTCGAAGTCCCGGCTCAACCAGATCGACCCGGTCGCCCTCGCTGCCGACGTCGGCGTCGATGCCCTCCGCTACCACCTGCTGCGCGAGGTGAGTCTGGGCGCGGACGGCGAGTTCTCCTACGAGGGCTTGCTCGCGCGCTACAACGCCGACCTCGCGAACAACCTCGGTAACCTCGCGCAGCGCGTCGCGACGGTTGTCGGCTCGAAGTGTGCCGGGATCGGGCCGGCGCCGCGTCCGGCCGGAGAGTCCAGCAGGCTCTCGCTCGTCGCCGAGGATGTTGTGAAGGACGCGCGCAGCGCCTGGGATCGGTTCGCTCCGCACGATGCCCTCGCGGCTTCCTGGCGTCTCGTGCGCGAGACGAACGCGGAGCTCGAGCTGGCCGAGCCGTGGAAGATGCGGCCGGGGCCCGACGTCGACGCCGTGCTCGGAGACGCGCTCGAAGCACTCCGGATCGTCACGGTCCTCGCGTCGCCTGCCGTCCCGGCCGCGGCGGCCGAGATCTGGCGTCGTCTGGGCCTGCCGGGGACGCCGGACGAGCCGGGCAGGGCAGCTCCCCGGACGGGCCAGCTGGGCTGGGGCGGCTATCCGGGCGGATTGGACGTGACGAAGGGGGACCCGGTGTTCCCCCGTCGAGCGACGACCGAGCAGGCTCCAGGACGGGGGCAGCGATGACGCGGGGGCCATGGACGGACAGCCACTGTCATCTCCAGGACCTGGACGATCCTCCCGAGGCGCTCCGAAGGGCCGTCGAGAGCGGCGTCGGGCGCATCGTCTGCGTCGGTACGGGAGTCGACAGCTCGCGCCGCGCCCGTGCCGTAGCACGCGAGCTCGGCGTCGCGTCGTCCGTCGGGTCCGATTGGGCACTCGGGCCGGAGCTGTACGCGACGGTGGGCTTGCATCCTCATGACGCCTCGTCGGGGGTCGAGGGGGTCGCGCGGCTTCTCGAGGAGACGATGCCTGGTCCCGGTGCCGAGCGCGGCCTTCCCGGATCGACGGTCGGGATCGGCGAGTGCGGGCTCGACTACCACTACGACTACTCGCCGAGAGACGTCCAGCGCGAGGCGTTCGCCGCCCAGGTCGCGTTGGCACACCAGTTCGAGCTGGCGCTCGTCGTGCACACACGGGACGCCTGGCACGACACCTTCGCCGTCCTCGACGCGGAGGGGATCCCTGACAGGACGATCATCCACTGCTTCACAGGAGGCCCCGACGAGGCGCGCCGCTGCCTCGATGCAGGCGCGTACCTCTCTTTCAGTGGCATAGCGACGTTCAAGGGCGCTCCGGAGGTCCGCGAGGCTGTCACGCTCTGTCCGCTCGACAAGATGCTCGTGGAGACCGACGCGCCCTATCTCGCGCCGGTGCCGCACCGGGGCCGCCCGAACGAGCCGGCCTACGTCCCCCTCGTCGGCGCTCTCGTGGCCGAGCTGAAAGGCGTCCCTGTCGAGGAGGTCGCGGAGGCGACGAGCGCCGCGACTGCGACCGTCTTCGCCTTGCGTGCTCCTGGGCACGGGTGAGGCCGCACGCGTGACCCGGCGCGCGTGAGCGAGCACCGGCAGCTCGGGCGGACCGAGGTCCGCAGGCTCCTCGAGGAGCATGGTCTCTCCCCGGTCAAGTCTCTCGGCCAGCACTTCGTCACCGATCCCAACACCGTCGCGCGCATCGCACGGCTCGCCGGCGTCGCACACGGCGACAACGTGGTGGAGATCGGACCCGGGCTTGGCTCGCTCACGCTCGCGCTCGCCGCGACGGGTGCACGCGTCGTCGCCGTCGAGGTGGACTCGAAGCTGGTCGGCGTGCTCCGCACGGTCGTGCCACCGAGCGTGGCTGTCGTCGAGGCCGACGCGTTGCGTGCCGACTGGGGTGCGATCCTCGGTCTCGGCGAGCCATGGGTCCTCGTCGCGAACCTGCCCTACAACATCGCGACGACGCTCGTCGTCGACGTGCTCGAAACGGTGCCCGCCGTGGAGCGCCTCGTCGTCATGGTCCAGCGCGAGGCCGCAGAGCGCTTCGTCGCGTCTCCGCGCACGAAGGCCTACGGCGCGGTCAGCGTCCGCATCGCTTACTTCGCGACCGCGCGGCTCGTCGGCCATGTCGCAGCCGAGGTCTTCCATCCACGGCCAAACGTCGAGTCCTCCCTCGTCGAGATCGTCCGCCGCGACAGCCCGGCCGTCTCGGTCGGGCTTGCGAGCTACGCGGAGATCGGGGCGCTCGTGCGCGCCGGGTTCGCCGGTCGCCGCAAGATGCTCCGGCGCTCGCTCGCGGGGATCGTCGACGCGGCGGCCTTCGAGTGCGCAGGAGTTCCCGGAAGCGCACGCGCCGAGGAGCTCGAGGTCGCGGAGTGGGGCAAGCTGGCGGGATGCCAGCGATCCATCGCGAACGCGCACATGCCAAGCTGACCCGATCGTTGCGGATAACGGGCCGGCGAGACGACGGGTATCACCTGCTCGAGTCCGAGATGGTGACGCTCGACTTCGGCGACGATCTGGAGATCGAAGAGGATGACCTCGAGGAGCCCGCGCGGCGCAGCACAGCGCTCGAGGTCGTCGACGAGGTCGCGTGGGAGGGCCGCGACGTCTCCGTCGTGGCGAGCACACGAGCGCGCAGCGCGCCCGCGCTCGGTGTGCCCCTCGGGGCGGAGAACCTCGTCGTCAAGGCGCTCCGTCTCGTCGGGCGACACGCCCGGGTGCGTCTCGTCAAGCGGATACCGCCCGGAGCGGGACTCGGTGGCGGCTCGGCCGACGCCGCAGCCGTGTTGCGCTGGGCCGGCATCGTCGACCCTGCGCTCGCGGTCCGTCTCGGCGCGGACGTGCCTTTCTGCGTCGTCGGTGGCAGAGCCCTCGTGACCGGGGTCGGCGAGATCCTCCAGCCCCTCGCGTTGGATGACGCCACCTACTTGTGCTGCACGCCGGAGTTCGGCGTGTCGACGTCGCTCGTCTATCGCGCGTTCGACGAGATCGGTGCCGGCGTCGGCATGACCAACGACCTCGAGCAGGCGGCGCTCGCCGTCGAGCCCCGCCTGTCGTCCTTGCGCGACCTGCTCGGTAGCGTGAGCGGCGTGCGACCGGTGCTCGCAGGAAGCGGATCGACCTGGTACGTGCCCTGTCGGGCGGCCGTCGCGACCCGACTGCGTGGCGAGGTCGCCGGGGCAGTCCTAGCCGAAGGCAGGCGCGTCAGCCTCAACGTCGGACGAACTGTCGGCGTCGCGACACGCGAACAACCCACGACGGGTGCGTGACCATCCGGCCGCCTGCCGATAGAGCAGGCTGCCCAGGTGGGTCTACTTGGAGCGGCGCTGCCAGCGGGTGCGCTTCAGCATCTTCTTGTGCTTCTTCTTGCGCATGCGCTTACGACGCTTCTTGATGAGGGATCCCATAGCGTCGCAGAGGCTAGCCCATGGCGGCGTGCGTGGTGCGAACCGGCGCGCCCGGTCACGTGCGCCCGGTCACGCGGACGCCGTCCAGGGTGGAGGTCCCAGGTACCGGGACCGGTAAGCGCCGTCCGGGTCGAAGCGCTTGGCCTGACGCTCGGGGTTGAGGACGCGATTGGGTCGGGTGTCGTTTCCGGTGCCCGCCATCCACTGCCAGTTGCCCGAGTTGCTCGCGACGTCGCCGTCGCTCAGCCAGTAGAGATAGTGCGCCGCTCCCTCGCTCCAGTGGTGGCGCAAAGTCTTGACGAGGTAGGACGAGGCGACGAGGCGTGCCCGGTTGTGGACGAAGCCTTCGTCGAGCAGCTGGCGCATCGCGGCGTCGACGAGACTGACGCCGGTCCGACCCTGTTTCCAGGCATCGAGCTCGCCAGGATCCTTGCGCCACTCGACGGGACGGGCGCGGTAGTCGGCACGACCGATGGCGGGGAACGATCGCGTCACGGCGAGGAAGAAGTCTCGCCAGCACAGCTGGCGCACGAACGCAGCGACGCCGCCAGCGGCCGGGTAGCCGTCGGCGTGGTCGACCGCCCACTGCTCGAGCAGGCGCGGCGAGACGCATCCGAAGTGGACGTGGGCTGCAACGCGTGCGGTCGCGTCCGACGCGAGGTCGTCGCAGGCAGAGTCGTAGCCCTCGAGCCCACCGCGAGCGGAGAACGTCTCGAGGCGCCACCACGCCTCGCTCTCGCCGCCCATGTCCCGGCGTGGCGACGGTGCAGCGAGAGCGAGCGGGGCAAAGTCGTGGCGTCCGACCGGATCGGTCCCCGCGTCGAGGCCGGCCAGGTCGGGAAGCACTCCCGGGTCGAGGTCGTTAGGGGCGGACAATCTCTCCGGGGACGGCGCGAGCGGACGTCGCGGCGCTGCCGACCAAGCCCGCCAGTACGGGGTGAAGACTCGGTAGTGGTCTCCGCCGGTCGGGTGCAATCCGCCAGGGTCGACCACGGCGATCCCGGGGTGCTCGACGAGCTCGATGCCGGCTGCGCGACAGCGCTCGGCGAGTGCACGACGCCGTCGACGCGCGACCGTCGTCACGTCCGAGGAGAGGTGGATCGTGCGGGCGCCGATCGCACGTGCCGCGGCAACGGCGACGGCGGCAGGGTCGCCGCGCCGGACGAAGAGCTCGCCGCCGCGCGCCCGCAGCGACGCGCGCAGGTCGGCCAGCGAGTCGAGGAGGAAGGCGAGGCGGTTCGGACCGGTGGTCGGGCAACGCAGAATCTGCTCGTCGAGCACAAAGAGGACGAGACAGGTGGGCGCTGTCGCCGCGGCCGCCAGCGCCGGATGGTCGGCGATGCGCAGGTCGCGGCCGAGGAGCAACACCGAGGCGTGACCGGGAACTCCGATCGTCGTCGCTGCCATCACCGTGCCCGACGGGGCTCGTCGCTGCGACCAGGGCGCTGGTCCGCTCCGACTGCCCGTTGCGGGCATGCTGTGCTGTCGGCTGCCCGGTGCATACCACTCCATCATGGCCGACTACGGACGCGGCGGACGCGGTGGCTCCAGTCGGTGTGCGAGGCTAGAAGGCGGGTCGGTCGCGAGCGTGCGCGATCGCCCCGATGGCGGGTAGTTCAACCGGCAGAACGCCTGACTTTGGATCAGGAGGTTGGAGGTTCGAGCCCTCCCCCGCCAGCTCGGGCACGCACCGTGTCACGACAGAGCACCACTGCGACCCTGTCCTGCGGCACTTTTCCCTGTCCCTGCCGCGATCTCGCGCATGCGGTTGGTCAGACCGTCATCGCGCGCATGCGGGTCGCTGAATCAGGTGCTCTTGAAGAATTGTATCAAGGTAGCCTGATACTATGCCGCTCGGGTCGCCATGGCGATGGGTGCATGGCTGGTGCCGATGCTCGCGGCCGCGAGAGGGGATAGGAGATGCTCGACGCGCAGACCGAGCTGCCTGCAGAGGTCGAGCCGACGCACGGCCGCCTGGCCCCTCGCCAGCCAGGTCGGCGGCGTTGGCCGATGCTCGTGCTCCTCGCTGTGTGGGGCCCCGGCCTCGTAGTCATGCTCGCCGACACCGACGTCGGCAGCCTGGTCACGGCCGCGCAGTCGGGGACAGAGTTCGGCTACCGGATGGTCCTCCCCCAGGTCGTGCTCATGCCGATCCTGTACGTCGTCCAGGAGATCACGATCCGTCTCGGTATCGTGACAGGCAAGGGGCACGGGGCGCTCATCCGCGAGCGCTTCGGCAGGGGTTGGGCGTTGCTGTCGGCCGTCACGCTGTTCGCCACGAGCGTGGGGGCGTTGCTCACCGAGTTCGCCGGGGTCGCCGGGGTCGGCGAGCTGTTCGGGATCTCCCGCACGCTGTCGGTCCCGGTTGCCGCAGCGTTCCTCGTCGGGATCGCGCTGACGGGCAGCTACCGCCGAGCTGAACGCATCGGCATCGCCTGTGGTCTCGCCGAGCTCGTGTTCATCCCTGCAATGATCCTCGCGCACCCGAGCCTGCATGCGATCGGTGCGGGGCTGGTCCACCTGCCCCTGCACGACAGCTCCTACGTGCTGCTGCTCGCTGCCAACGTCGGCGCCGTGATCATGCCGTGGATGATCTTCTACCAGCAGGGAGCCGTGGTCGACAAAGGCCTCCGTCCCGACCACATCCGCTCAGAGCGGCTCGACACTGCCGTCGGTGCGGTGCTCACCCAGGTGATCATGATCGTCATGGTGCTGGCGTTCGCCGCCACCGTCGGCCTCGCGCACCCGGGAGCCACCCTCGACACCGTCAGCCAGATCTCGGCGGCGCTCCGACCCTTCGTCGGTAGCGTCGGCGCGAAGATCCTGCTCGGCGTCGCGATGTCGGGCGCTGCTCTCGTCGCGGCCCTCGTGGCGTCCGTGGCGGGGGCCTGGGGGATCTCCGAGGTCTTTGGCTGGGCCCACACGCTGAACCAACGGCCCAACCGGCAGACTGCGAAGTTCTACGTCACCTACGCTCTTGCCCACGTGCTCGGGGCGGTGATGGTGCTCGTGAGCCTGGACCTCGTGCGCCTCGTCGTCGACGTCGAGGTGATGAACGCGCTCCTGCTTCCCATCGTGCTCGGCTTCCTGCTCGCGCTCGAAGCCAAGGCGCTTCCGCACCAGTACCGCATGCACGGCCTCTACCGGATCGTCGTCACGCTGCTTTGCCTCGTCGTGATCGGCTTCGGTCTTTACATGGTACCTGCGACGTTAGGGTGGCTGTGACCTCGACGTGACCACACGGTGCCTGACCTAGGCGTGCCGCTGCGCCTCGGCCTCGTGTCCTGTTGTGCTGGCACGACGACTATGTGCTCGGCGCGTCGAGCTCCACGGCGGGCAGCTCCGCGATCTCGTCTTTCGTCATGCTCACCGTGATCCCGCTGGAGCCCGCGACGCGAGAGACGGAGGCGATCGGAATAGCGACGTCCTTGCGTCCCCAAAGGTGACCCTCCTGGAGCAGCACGTGGGTGACGTGGTGGTTGCTCGGGTCGATGACGAGACCTTGGACCTTTCCGACGTCGCCGTCGGAGGCATGCACCGGTTCGTTGCGGTGGATCGCGATCTCGCCCTCGGGGACCGTGTCACGCGTGACTGCCTGAGTGGCGTTACCCATCCCGAGACCGCCCATCCCGAGACCGCCCATCCCGAGACCGCCCATCCCCATTCCTCCACCGAGGCCGTAGTACGGCCACATGTACGCCTGACCGCTCCCGTAGGTCCCGTAGCCCCCGGCTCCGGGGAGAAAGTCCGTCTCCTCGGCGGGCTCGAGCTTGTCGAACTGCTCGGTCGTGCAGCGGAGCTGGACATGGTCCGGTGTGGTGTCGACGAGATCGAGGGGCACGAGGCGCGCGAGGCCACGTCGGTGCTGCGGCTCGACGACGAGATGTGTGAGGACCTGGGCCACGGGATCGACGACGACCCGGCTCAGCTCCCCACAGACGCCATCGGTGCAGCTCACCTCGCTACCGATCGTGAACTCCTGTGTCGCTTCCATCGACTCCTCCTGTCTCGGCTCTCGCACGGTCTCGGCGTGTGCTGCGACGAGCTCCATCGCAGGTCGCAGGTCGCAGGCCACGGACGCGCGCGCCAGGGGCTCGGCCACTGCCGATGAACTACCCAACGCTGCGTCGTCCCAAGCATCTCGCTCCGGACGAGCGACCGCGTCGCGCCCAGGTGTGGTGCCAGCCGAGCGGCCTCACGTTCGCGGTCTCAATAGTGCGGCGTCGGGCTGAACGGTCGTCGAGTCGGGATCTCGTGCACGGGGGCGAGGTGGGTCGGCTCTTGGCGATCCGGGTCGCGCAGGAGGCGGGCCACGGCGACGATGCCCAGGACCAGCACGGCGGCTACGAAGCCGTAGAACATCGGGGTGAAGCCGGTGCTCGCCTGGAGGCCCGACGCGGTGGCGGCCTGCGCGCTCAGGCCGAACTCCGATGGTGGCACAGGCTCCCGCCACTGCACGAGAGCGGAGACGACCTGGCTGGCTGCAGCGACGACGCCTCCGGCGAGGAGAGCACCGCCGAGCCGGCGGGGGTGCAGGACGAGCGCGGCGAGGGGGAGTGCCGCCAGGCACGCGATGACGACGACGTTGCCGACGACGACGGGTGCGGGATTGGCGAAGGCGTTCCCGGCAGTCACGACCGTCGTGCGTCCGACTGCAGTCAGGTCGACGACGAGGCGATCCCAGGGCGGTGCGTAGAGACCTGCAGCCACGACGGCCGCCGCGGCAGCGACCCAACCCGTGGTCCGGCTGTGACGGTCCACGCGTGGCCTGCTCGCGCCCGTCTCGTTGCCGAGGCGCCGACGCCGGAGCGGTCGGTCGATCGTGAGCGTGCCAGAACGTGCCACGACGAGCGCGCACGCACCGGTCGCGAGGAGCCATTCGAGTGTGGCGAGCACCAGGCCCGCGCCCCCGAGGTGGCCACCGCCGGAGAACACCGTCCCTGCGTCGGACAGCAAGAAGCCGAGCTCGACGACGCCGATCCCTACCCCGACGAGCCCGCCGAGCTGACGCGCGCCCCGCCGCGCGGTCGCGACGAGGACTGCCGCGGCGAGCCATCCTGCGAGCGGGATCGCGTGTGCGGCGACCAGGTCGGGTTGGGACGCGATCGACAATCCCGACAGGTAAGCGGGGAACATGCTCGCGACGCCGAGCCCGACGGCGGCGCCGAGGGTGAGGGTGGCGAGCACGATCACGGGGTCGCCCGCGGCGTACCCGGGGCGGACGCCGTCGTCGAGGCCAGCCGAGGTCGTCTGCGCCGCTGCCGGCGCGGCGTGCGCGACCCTCGGGGTGTCGAGCTCGGGATCGGACATGTGCCGACCGTAGACCGTCGTGCTGAGAGAAGGCAGAGAGCTTGCTGGGAGTCAGCTCGGAGAGGCCACGGGCTCCGCCGGCACCCGCTCCTCCTCGGGTGGGGCATGGCGAAAGAAGACCCAGAAGGTGACGGCGTTGAGTCCCTGGAGCACCGCAGCGATGTCGAAGGGCAGGGAGAGGCTCACCTCGTCGAACAGGTACCCCGCGAGCAGGGGGCTGGCTGCCATCGTGAGCTGGCTCGGCAGGTTGGAGAGGGCGGTCACCGCGGCGCGCTCCTCGGCGTCCGCCATCGCGAGCACGTAGGACTGTCGCAGGGGGAGCCCGATCCGTTGGACGATCATCCGGAGCAGGTAGACGGCTCCGGCCGCCTCGAACGTCGGCATGAGGACCAGGGGCACGAGCAGCGCAGCTTGGGCGCTCCGGACCACCCCGACGGTGTTGACGAGCCCCCATCGCTTGGCGAGCCCCGCTGCGGACAGCGTCGCCGCGGCTGTCGCGACGTTGACGACGGCGAACAGGGCCCCGATCTCGCCGGCGCTCGCGTCGAACCTCCGGAAGAACCAGTACGTGACGAACGGGCCGAACATCCCGATCGCCAGGCCGTTCAGGCTATTGGTCACCCAAAGGCGATAGAGGAGCGGCCGCGAGCGGCGCGGGAGGTGGATCGCCGAGAGCGCGAAGCGGAGACGCCGGACGCCGTGTCGACGTGTCCCGTCCGGCTCCAAAGACACCGGGGCTCGCTCCGGCCGGCTCTCGACGATGAACACCGCAAGGAACCCTGCGAGTGCGGCGAGCCCGGCAGTGGCGAGGAACACGTCGCCAAACGCCGCCGTCGCAGCCTGGCCACTGAGCCGACGGCTGGGCGCCATGAGGGCGAGGAGACCTCCCGCGAGCGCCCCGACGGAGGACACGAAGGAGATCCTCCCGAACACCACATTGCGGTAGCGGGGAAGAATCGATTCGACGACGAAGGCAGACTCCGCAGGCTGGTACGGGCCGACCGCTCCGGCGCCTGCACCCGAACCGCGGCCGAAGCTCCCGAGAGCCGCGGCTGCGAAGAGCACTCCGGTGGAGCGGTCGTCGGCAAAGGTCACGCCGGCCAGTGCGGCGAGGAGTGGGACGCCGACGAGGAAGGGCTTGCGCCCGAAACGGTCCGAGAGCAGCCCGATAGCCGTCGCCATGACGGCAGATGCAACGGCGACGACTGCGAACAGGGCCCCGAGACGCGCGGCGTCGAAGCCGTCGAGCGCTAGGTAGACGGGCGCCACGACACCCGCCAGTGCCCGTGCCGCGCTCATCGCCGTCCGTGCTGCGAGGACCAGGGTGAGGTTGCGGTCGGACCACTCGGGGCGTAGCCGGGTAGACAGGCGAGACCATCGTGTGACCCGGCTCACAGTGCCGAGTCGCGGCCGATCTCGGCTGCATGGTTGCGGATCGGCACCAACAGGCGAAGGTCGAGCGTCATGACGACATTGCGATCACGAGCGCGTCTCCAGCTTGGCATGCATCTCGGCGACGAGCTGGTGCAGGTGGGCGATCTCGTGGCGCTGTTCTCTGTGCGAGCGGATGAGGTGGAGTGTGCCGCCGGCCGCTATGCAGGCGCCGAGATCGCTCGTGACGTTGGTGTAGTTGCCGCCCACGAGCTCCGCGAACGACGAGACGTGGACGTGGACGAGTGGCAGGACGACGAGGTAGACGCCGAGGATGGCGAGGAAGATGATGTGCGGCTTCGAGGCCAGCGCCCGGGGAACGTAGCCGAGCACCTTCGCGAGCCTGGTCTCGGGAGCCCCGCCCGAATCGTCCGGCTTCCCGGCCATCGTATCGATGACGGACATCGAGGTCTCCATTCACTCGTCGTGGCGAGCGCGCGGGACCATCTGCCGCGCCCTGCCCGCAGGGGCGAGCGTCACAGCCCACGCGTCCGGCGCGCCCGATTGGCCGTCGTGAGCGTAGTCGCCACGTGGTGCGAACCCACTGCGCAGGCAAACAGCTCGACAGCTCGGGGCTCGTGACGACGACCAACCCTGATCGCAAGCGGCGCCGATCCCTCGGGGTCTGCGCCGATCCACAGCCTGCTCACAGCATCTTCTCGGTGTTCTCACGGATCGCCCTGCCAACATATGCAGCGTCGAACGCGATCGGCTCGAGGTCGATCGTGTCGGGCAGGGATCGAGCGAGGAGGTTGCCGATGGAGCGCACGAGGCCTGGGGTGCCGTTCCGTCGTGTTGCCGTGCTCGTTGTGACCGCTGCGACCGCTGGCGCCCTCGCGGGCACGGGTGTCGCCGGTGCCGCAGTCAGGCCGAAGGTAGCCATCGCGTCGGCGGGCTCCGCGGGAGTGGTGGGGACCGTCGTCTCGGTCGACAGCTCGGCGCACAGCTTCGTGATCCGAGAGGCAAGCGGTGCCCACGTCACCGTCGACGTGACGAGCTCGACGGCCTACAAGGTCGGAGGCGGCGCCTCGGCAACCTTCGCCAGCCTGCGACCGGGGGAGAGCGTGGCCGTCATCGGCGCCAGCTCGCCGCGGGCCGAGACCGCTGCGATCGTCGTCATCGGCAAGGCGAGCCCGGGAGCTGCCGGGGGTGGCGTCGGCGTGGGATTCCCCGGCGGCTTCGCGCACGGCACGTTTGGCACGGTCGTCTCGGTGGACGCGTCGGGCCACAGCTTCGAGCTGAAGCCGGCCAAGGGCGCCCAGCTCAAGGTGGTCGTGACGAGCTCGACGACCTTCCGCGACCGCTCTGATTCCTCGGCGGGCCTCGCGCAGGTGAAGAAAGGCGAGAGCGTCGCCGTGCTCGGCACGACGTCGAAGGGCGTCGAGACGGCGAAGACCGTCATCATCGGCCTGCCCGGTGGCGCCGGCGGGTTCCCCCGTCCGACGGCGAGTTGATCCCGGCGCCGGTGACCGGCTCCTCGCAGGAGAACATGACGACCGCAGGCTGAGCCCGGCTCAGGCGTCGAGTCCCTGGATGCGCCGGGCCGCTACGCTGTGCCGACGCAACACGTCGTCGAGATCAAGATGGACGACGCGTCCGTCCTCGACGACCATGCGGCCAGCGACGACCGTGTGGCGCGCTGCCACCGGTCCGCACCGCAGCAGCGCCTCGACCAGGTCGCTCTCGGCGCCGGCGAAGCTAGGACCGTCGAGGCTCCAGCACACGACGTCGCCGACCGCGCCAGGGCGAAGCACGCCGATCTCGCGGGACCGCCCGAGGCAGGCCGCCCCACCGCTCGTGGCGATCTCGAGGGCGTCGCGCGCTCCGGTCGACGCCGGCCCTGACCGGAGCCGGGCGAGCAGCATCGCCGTGCGTGCTTCGAGCCAGAGCGACGCGGCGTCCGTCGACGAGGAGCCGTCACAGCCGAGCCCGACGGGCGCTCCCGCTCGGCGGAGCTCTGCTACCGGCGCCAGCCCGCCCGCGAGCATGAGGTTCGAGCTCGGGCAGTGGGCGATGCCAACGCCGGCCCGACCGAGGACGCCGATCTCGTCGTCGTTCGGATACACGCAGTGCGCGACCCACGAGCGGTCGGAGAGCCAGCCGACGTCCTCGAACAACTGGACCGGACGACAGCCGTAGCGCTCGAGACAGTAGCGGTCCTCGTCGGGATCCTCCGCGAGATGGGTGTGGAGCCGGACGTCCAGGCGCTCCGCCAGCTCCGCCGTCGCCGTCATGAGGCGCTTGCTCACTGAGAACGGCGAGCAAGGGGCGAGGGCGATGCGCACCATCGCACCCACCGAGCGGTCGTGGTAGGTCGCGACGGCAGCCTCGCTCTCGGAGAGGATGGTCTCCTCGTCCTGGCAGACCGATCGGGGCGGTAGGCCGCCGTCGTCGGACGAGAGGCTCATCGACCCTCTCGTCGGGTGGAAGCGCAGACCTATAGCGGTTGCTGCGGCGATCTCGGCGGCGAGCAGGTCACCGCCTCCGGCAGGGTGGACGTAGAGATGGTCGGTCGTCGTCGTGCACCCACCGAGGGCGAGCTCGGCGAGCCCCACGAAGGTGGCGAGGTAGACCGACTCCTCGTCGAGCAGCGCCCACCGTGGGTAGAGGGTCCGCAGCCAGCCGAACAGCTCGGAGCGCACCGACGGCGCGTGCGACCGAGTGAGGTTCTGGAAGATGTGGTGGTGTGTGTTCACGAGACCGGGCGTGACCACGCAGCCGTCGGCTCGCAGCACCCTCCTTGCGTCCGGTTCGCTCCCCGGTCGACCGACAGCCACGACCATCGAATCCGTGATGGCGACCCAACCTCCGGCGATCTCCAACCCGCCATCCATCGTCACGAGCAGCTCCGATCCGCGGACGAGGAGGTCGACAGCCTGCGGGGCGATGGACGGATCGGAGGGAAAGGCTGTGCTCGTCATCCGGCGAGGCTATCTCTGCAGTCGCACAGGCGAGGAGAAATAGTGCGTTCACGCGCAAGAAACGGTGGAGACACGACACCTGGTTACCTTCTCGGCCATGAGAGACCCTTCTGTCCAGAAAGACGGCACGTTGACCCGCAGGGCGCTGATCCGGGGCGGCATGAGGATCGCCGGCGGCGTCGCGCTGGCGGGGAGTGCCGGGTCGTTGCTGGACATCGCCTCCGGCATGCGCGTCGCCGGTGCGGCGACGGGCACGCCGATGTCGTTCCAACTCGGTTGGTTGACCAACACCGAGTTCGCCGGATCGTATCTCGCCCAGCAAGACGGGTTGTACAAAAAGCAAGGTCTCGACGTGACGATCCTGCCCGGCGAGGGGGTGGACGTCGAGGGGATAGTCGGCGCTGGCAAGGCGCTCGTTGGCGACTCCAATGCGGACACCTGCTCGGCTGCAGTCGCCCAGGGTGCCGACCTGAAGATCATCGGAGCCAAGTACCAGAAGAACCCCTTCTGCATCATCAGTTCCGCGAAGAAGCCGTTGAAGACCCCGCGTGACCTCGTCGGCAAGCGAGTCGGGGTCAATGCCTACAACTTCACCGGATGGTCGACGTTCCTCGCCGTCAACGGCATCGACAAGTCGAAGGTCGTCACGGTGAACGAGGGTTACACGGCCGGCCCCGAGGCACTGGCCGAGGGGCGTGTCGACGCGTGGATGGGCTTCATCACCAACGAGCCGACCGTCCTCGAGCTCTCCGGGTTTGCCGTCCATACCTTCCTGCTGGCCGACTTCGGTTACGAGGTCTACGCCGACATCTACGAGACGACGTCGACAGCCATCGCCGCGCACAAAGACGAGCTGGTGGCGTTCATGCGCGCCGAGCGGGAGGGTTGGCAAGCCGACCTCAACAACCCCGCGGCCGGGCTCGCGGTGACCATGGCCCGCTACGGAATGAAGCTGGGCCTGTCGAGCAGGCAGCAAAAGCTCGAGAACTCGGCACAGCTTGCTCTCGTGGAGACCGCCTATACCCGCAAGGCGGGTCTGTTCGCCATGGACCCGGCAGGCGTCGCGAGGAACATCAAGACCTTGCGGCTGGCGAACTCGAAGAAGATCGGCAACTACTACACGCAGCCGAACCTCTTCGACGACTCGATCTTGAAGGCGTTGTAGCCCGGGGGCCTCCTGGCCGGCGGGTGTGGGCCGGCGGGGCTTACGGTCGTCGCACGGGACCAGTCCTTCCCGCCTGGACCCACCGGACGCTCGGGAGCCGGTGCGGAGCGAGGCCTGCGAGAGGTCAGGGTCCGGTGAAGCCGAGTCGTGCGAGGACCGGTCGCTCGACGGCCCCGACCGCGTTGTACAGCAGGATGGAGACCGCCGTGATCGTGACGACTGCGGCCCACAGCATGGAATAGTCCGCGGTCGAGGAGGCGGTGACCATGAGGTCGCCGAGACCCTGGCCCGTGGCGAGCCATTCCGCGAGGATGGCGCCGAGGAGCGCTCCGGGTGCCGCGATGCGCGCCGAGGCGAAGACCGCCGGCAAGGCGTAGGGAAGCTGGACCTTGCGGAGCACGACGGCGTCGGTGGCCCCGTAGGCGCTCAGGAGGTCGAAGGCATGCGCCGGTGCTGAGCGCAATCCGGCGACGACGTTGACCAGAGTCGGGAAAAACGTCACGATGCCGGCGATGACGGTGACGGCGAGCAGGCCTTGTCCGAGAACCAGCGTGAGGATCGGCACCATCGCGACGAGCGGCACCGACCTCAGCGCGATGGCGACCGGCATGATCGTCTGCGCGACGTCTCGCCTGAGCGTGACACCGAAGGCGACGACGATCGCCACGGCGCTCCCCCCGGCATAGCCGAGTCCTGCGTCTCGAAGGGTGACGAGGAGAGCCGACACGAGCTGGGAGCGCGTAGACGAGGCTGACGGGCTCGTGACAAGGAAGTCGTAAACTCCCACCGGTCCCTTGGCGACGAACGGGCTGAGGTGGAACAGCTCGATCGCGCCTTGCCAGAACCCGCACAACACGGCGAGGGTGAGCACGCTCACCCCGGCGGTGCGTGTGAGGCGCGTCCCGGCGTGGAGCGCTCGACGGCGCAACCCGGTCGGGGCCCCCACCGAGCCGGACGGGCTCACTGGAGACCGTGGCGCCGTGGCGCCCAAGAGGTGCACAGCCTGCCGAGTGCCGAGACCGCGAGGTAGCTAGCTCCAGCCAGGGCGGTGGCGACCAGCGCGATCGCGAACGCGCGGCGGGAGTCGAGGTTCTCGTTCGCGCTGATCAGTGCGACGCCGAGACCCTGAGATGCGCCAAGGTACTCGCCGACGATGGCACCGAGCACCGCCGCCGGGCCCGAGATGGCGAGACCCGCGAAGGCCGACGGCAGTGCGGCTTTGATCCGCACCCTGACGAGCTGCGACCAACGCCCACCGCCGTAGGCGCGCACGAGGTCGAGGGCCGTCGTGTCGGCACTGCGCAGGCCGACGAGGCAGCCGACGAGGGTGGTGAAGACGACGGAGAGCCCCGCGAGCGTGCTCTGCGGCGCCGTGCCGGACTGCACGATCTCGAGGACCGGACCGATCGCGATGATCGGCATGCAGTACGACGCGAGGACGACGCGGAGCAGAGCCCTCTCCGCGAGCGGTATCTGGACGAAGACAAGCGCGAGCGCGATCGCTGCGGCGTTTCCCCAGACGAACCCGACGCCGGCCTCTTCGCAGGTCGTGAGGACGTTCGGCCACATGGCAAAGCTCGGATCATGGACGACGGTCACGACCACCTCCTGCGCCGGTGGCACGAGATGGCTGTGGGAGAAGACCGTGTACGCAAGCAGCTCCCAGAGCCCGACGAGGAGTGTCGCTCCGATCGCGCCACCGTGCCAGCCCGGACGGGCCGTGACAGGACGGCTCAGAGGTCGTCTCCGCTCGGAGGGGCGCCGGTCGAGAAGAGCACGTCGCTCAGCTCGTCGCAGAGCTCGTGGAAGCGAGGCGTCCGTGCCATCTCCGGCGTACGAGGGCGCGGGAGGTCGACGTCGACGACCGTCCGGACGCGACCGGGCCGTGGGGACATGACGGCGACGGAGTCGGCGAGGAAGACCGCCTCGCTGATCGAGTGGGTGACGAGCAGCGTCGTCGTCGCCCGCTCGGCCCAGATGCGGAGCAGCTCGAGGTTGAGCCGCTGGCGGGTCATCTCGTCGAGGGCACCGAAGGGCTCGTCGAGAAGGAGGATCTCCGGTTCCACGACGAGAGATCGCGCGATGGCGACGCGTTGACGCATGCCACCCGAGAGCTGTGCAGGGCGCGCCGCCTCGAAGCCCGAGAGCCCAACCAACCGCACGAGATCGGCGATCGCGCTCTCGCTCACCTTCACACCGGTGATCTCGAGGGGCAGCCGGATGTTCGCCACGACAGACCGCCAGGGCAGCAGTGCCGCGTCCTGGAACGCGATGCCGAGGCGGTGTCCGGTCCGCAACGCGCTCGGTGGCTCGCCGTGGACCAGCACGCTCCCGGCCGTCGGCTGTTCCAGGTCCGCCAGGATGCGGAGCACTGTCGACTTGCCGCAACCCGAAGGACCGAGGAGCGCGACGAACGAGCCGCGCGGAGACTCGAGCTCCACGCCGTCGAGAGCACAGACGATCTCCCTCTTTATGCGGAACTCCTTGCGCATGCCCGTGATGGACAGGCCATCGGACGGCGGTGTCGCTCCGTCGCCGCCGCACGGGTTGGTCGTCTGCCTGTGCCGCCGACCGAGGACCCGTGCGCCGGCGAGCCGGTCGCGTTGTTCGAGAATTGTCACCCTGCGAGCGTACCGAGATACTCCTGGCGCGGTAGGGCTGTGATGTGAACGTCGTTTTCGAGAATGTGAACGCTTCGTTACCGGTCGCGTCGGTGAACCTAGTTCACACGCACGAAACGACCGGGCCGCGATGATCGACCGGTGGAAAAGACCACCGTCTCGCGACACGAGACACAACCTGGAACGAGATTCGGCACGAGGCGTAACGGATCGGCAGGACCCGGGCAACGTCGGCAGGTGCGGGCGCTCTCCAACGTCGACCCGGCTCTGCGGCGGTGCTGGCTCGCGGTCGCCCGATCGGCTGCAGTCGGGACCACCCCGGTCAAGACGTGGTTGCTCGGGGAGCCCTACGTAGTCGTGCGCATCGACGGCGAGGTCGTCGTGCTCGAGGATCGATGCCCGCATCGCCTGGCTCCGCTGTCGGCGGGCGAGGTGGTCGACTCGACGCTCGAGTGCGCCTACCACGGCTGGCGGTTCGACGGCACGGGGCGCTGTGTCGAGATCCCCTCTGTCGGAAAGGCCGCGTCGATCCCACCGAAGGCACGCTGTGGCGCTCCCTATGGCATCGCCGAGCGGTACGGGCTGGTGTTCGTCGCCCTCGACGCCCCTTTGGTCGACCTGCCGGAAGTTGACGCCTTCGGCGACCCCACGAGGGTTCGTGTGGACCTCGACCCGTTCTCCGGCCGCTACGGTGCGGCGCAGCTGATCGACAACCAGCTCGACGTCGCGCACTTTGCCTACCTGCATCGCGAGACGTTCGGTTCCTCCGAGGCTCGAGTGGTACCTGGCTGCGAGATCGTCCGCCATCGTTGGGGATTCGAGACGACCATGTCGATACCGATCACCGCGCGCAACGACCCTGCGGCCGCATCGGGGGACCATCCGGTCGAACAGGAACGCACGATGAGGTACCGCTACCTCGCGCCGTTCTTCGTCGAGCTCGAGCTCACCTATCCGGTGATGGGTGGTTCCAACGTCATCGTGTTCTTCGTCCAGCCCGAGACCCCGGAGCGGTCGACGATGTACGTGACCCTCCTGCTCGAGCAGCCTGGGGGCTTCACGGCCGGAGAGCTTGCGGACCGAGTCGCGTTCGAGTACCGAGTCGTCGACGAAGACCTGGCATTGCAGGAGCGCTTCGACGACCTCGCGCTGCCGCTCGACGTCACGACAGAGTGTCACGTGCGGACCGACAAGGCGAGCCTCGAGCTCAGGCGGCTCCTCGCGCAGATCGTCCAGGCGCCATGAGCGACGACTATGGCCTGGCCGGCTACTGGCACCCCGTCGGGTGGGCGGCAGAGGTCGGCGACCGTCCCTCCGAGGTGCTGCTCCTCGGAGAGCGCGTCGTGGTGTGGAGGGACGCGAACGGCGGCGTCGTGGCGGCCATCGACCGGTGCCCGCACCGGGGGACGGCGCTCTCGCTGGGCCAGGTCGACGAGCGCGGTTGCCTGGTCTGCCCGTACCACGGCTGGCGCTTCGACGCAGCGGGGTCGTGCGTCGCGATGCCGCAGCTCGCGCACGATGCTCCCGTGCCGTCGCGCGCCCGCCTGACGATGCTGTGCTGCGAGGAGCGCTCCGGTCTCGTGTGGGTCTGCCTCTCCGACCCCGTCGCAGAGATCCCGAACTTTCCCGAGCTCGCCGACCCCGGCTACCGCCATGTCCGTTGCGCGCCGTACCGGTGGCTGACCAGTGCCGAGAGGATGGTGGAGAACTTCACGGACTTCGGCCATCTCGGCTACCTGCACGACGGTCTGCTCGGCTCGAGCGACGACCTGACGGTGCCGGCGCACCGTGTCGAGCAGGCGGGCGGCGAGCTCCACTACATGATCTCGATGCAGGTTCCCAACACCAACGAGCGCTTCGCCGTGACCGACGTGCAGGGCCGGCGAGGCATCCAGACGAACCGGTATGTGCTGACGCTTCCCTATGCGATCCACCTCCAGTGCACCTACGAGGACACCGGCGCGCACCGGACATTGTTCTTCGTGGTCCAGCCCCACGGCGACGGCAGCTGCACCGGATTTTGCTACCAGTCCCGGGATTTCGACCTCGACGGCGACGACGAGCCCTACGCGAGGTTCCAGGAGTTGCTCGCCGAGCAGGACCGCATCGTCGTGGAGAGCCAGATGCCGGCGGACGTCCCCCTCGGACCGTCCGGAGAGTTGCACCTGCCATTCGATCGGGTCGCGGTCGCCTACCGGCGGGCCATGGCGGGACTGCTGGAGCGCGTCGCGGTGTCGTCGGCGACCGAGGGCCAGACCACCAGCTGACGGAGGATGTCGTGCGAGTGACGGAGATCGACGGATTGCGGGACCTGTGGTACGCGGTCGCGCGCTCTGACGAGCAGAGCCCTGCGGGTGCCCGGCGTGTCAGGCTGCTCGGGGACGACTACACGCTCTGGCGTGCAGGAGGTGGGCGACCGGTCCTCGCCGAGGCCTACTGCCCGCATCGAGGTGCGAGCCTCGCGTCGGCGAGCGTCGCCGACGGTCGGCTCGTCTGTTGCTACCACGGTTGGGAGTTCGACGGCTCCGGCTCGTGCGTGCACATTCCGCAGCTCGATCCGGGCTTGCCTATCCCGCCGAAGGCCTGCCTTCGCACCTGGCCGGTGGTCGAACGCTACGGCCTTGTCTGGGCATGCGTCGGGGCGCCAGCCACGGACGGTCCTCCCCGGTTTGTCGAAGCGGACGAGCACGGCTGGCGGGTGCAGGTCGACTTCTTCGAGCCGTGGGCGGCATCAGCCCTACGTGTCGTCGACAACAACATCGACCAGTCCCATCCCGCCTTCGTCCACCGCGGCACGTTCGGCGATCCGTCTCGGGCACGCGTCCCGCCCTACGAGCTCGAGCGAACCGCGACGGGACTGCGTGCCCGCGTGCCCCAGGACGTCGGCGGCGTGGGGCCGCAGATGGGAGATGCCGACGAGGGGAAGCGCTACGAGCGTATGCAGGAGGTGGAGCTGCTCGACCTGATGCACACGAGGATCCGGCTTAGCTACGGTGGCCAGGCGCCGGACTACGCCTTCTACGGCTCGGCCACGCCGGTCGACGACTCCTCGTCGATCTACGTGCGCGTCTCGGCTCTGGCGGGGGACGAGGACGTGCAGCCCTATGCGATGTTCTGGGACTTCTCGAGGCGCGTCACGCTCGAGGACAAGGTCGTACTGGAGCAGACGAGCCCGGACTTTCCTGTCGAGGTGACGCGCGAGGTCCATCTCCGGTGCGACAGGACGACCCTCGAGTACCGTAGGCAGCTCGCGCGCCTCGTGTCGGGTGGGGCAGAGGGCGAGCCTGAAGCGACCGACGTGCCGCAGCCACGGATGGAGGGTGCGGTTGCTCAGGAGCCGTCCGCTGCGGAGCCCGCGGCTTGAGCCAGCACAGACCGCTCGTCCGCGTCGAGGTCGACCTCGGGGCCATTGGCCACCAAGGCCGCAAAGCCGTCGTCGGGCGTCATGGTCGTGATCGCGTACAGCTTCGAGTCCGGAGCGCTCTCGATTCGGTGGAGGGAGCGAGCCGGAAGGACGAGGAGCTGACCTGCTCGCACGTCCAGGCGCACGTCGTCACAGAAGGCGCGGCCCGCTCCTTTCAAGAAGAGAAACGTCTCCACCGATCGCGGATGGCTGTTGGGCGGTTGGGAGGCTCCGGGCTGCCATATCTCGAGGAACACCGACGAGTCCTGGATCTCGTCCGGTCCGCGCAGCAGCGCGAGCTTGACGCGCTCACCGGGCGAGATGACGTGCGCGTGCGCGTCTGCGACATCGACGAGCTGAGGTGCATGGTCTGCGGCCATGGATCAGGCTTCCTTGTCCTCTGTGCGGGAGTGATCTGTGTGGGATTGGGGATGTGTCGCACCACCCGGTGCGCTCGACGGAGAGGTCGCGCCGAGCCCAGCGAGGAGAGCTGCGCCCGTCGAGACGAAGCCGTAGCACTGTGCGACGTTGTAGATGGTCGCATCTTGGCACCATTGTGGAGACGTCGTCGCCGAGCAGTCCTCGAGCAGGACGACGTCGTAGCCGATGCACGCTGCATCCGTCAGCGTCGCGAGGACGCACTGGTCGACGTTCACGCCGGCGAAGAGCAGCGTCGTCGTATCGAGGTTGCGCAGGACCGAGTCGAGCGGTGTGTCGAAAAAGCCGCTCATCCTGTACTTGTCCACCCGGATGTCGATCTCGGCGACGTCGAGCTCGTCGACAACCTGGACGGACCAGCTTCCCGCTTCGAGCACGCGCGAGCCCGAGGCGGGGATCGAGTCTCCGATGCCGAGCGACTCCCCGTCCGGGTCGTAGACGTGGAGGACACCCGGAGGGAGGTTGGCCCGGTCCGCCCGATTGCCCCAGTTGAGCCAGAGGACGGGGACGCCAGCACTCCGCAGAGCCGGAAGGGTCGTCTGCAACGGGGCAATAGGTCGTCGCGCTGGGCTGATGTCGACACCGATGTGGTCGAGCCAACCCCCTCGGGAGCAGAAGTCGTTCTGCATGTCGACGACGATGCACGCACAGCGCGACAGGTCGACCGTGAGGTCCTGTGGTCTCGCCGCTATGGTGACGCGGGAAGCGTCACGGCGCGAGCGGGTCAGGTCGACGAGGGCGGCATCGGCCCGCCACGAGTTGCGGTCGCTGGCACCTATCGTTCTCATGAGAGGAATCTACCCACTATGTGCGCTGTCGTTGTGCCTGCATTGCGGCGCCTGCTCTCGTGAGCGGACCGGTCCCGCTCGTCTCGACGCCGGAGTCGGTCCGCTTCGGTCGACTTCCTGGCGCGAGTGCATCACCTGCCCTCGTCGTCGACGCGGGGACGGTTGTGTCCGTCGAGACCGTTTCACACGAGGGCATGCTCCCGGACCAGGGCAGCGATCCCCTTGCGTTCTTCACGGCGCTCGGCATCGCCGCCGGTGACGTGCTCGAGGACGTCCGTGCTATAGCTGCAGCCCGCCTGCCACGTGATCCCGTGTGCGACGGTCCGCACATCGTGACCGGACCTGTCGCGGTGCGCGGCGCGGTGCCAGGTTCGCTTCTCCGTGTGGAGATGCTCGCCCTCGATCGTCGCGCGGACTACGGGATCGTGAGCAATCGGCACGGTCGAGGTGTGCTCGTCGACGAGCTACCCGCGCCGGACGGAGCTGGTCATCGGCCACCGGTCGTGTCCCACCTCGCCCGGGTTGCCCGCGACGGGAGGCGGGGCGAGATCGGCGACGGTGCGGGCCGGACGGTGACGTTTGCGCTCGCGCCGTTCCTCGGTCTGGTCGGCGTGGCTCCGGAAAGCGAGGAGGAGCCGTCGTCGACGCCTCCGGGTTCACACGGTGGGAATCTCGACATCCGTCACCTGACGGTCGGGAGCACGTTGCTCCTGCCGGTACGGGCGGAGGGCGGTCTCGTCTCCTTCGGCGATCCGCATTACGCGCAAGGCAACGGCGAGGTCGCGCTGACGGCCTTCGAGGCGCCACTCAAGGCCGTCGTCCGGCTCGACGTCGACAACTCGCATCGTGCCCGGGCACTTGCGTCGGAGCTCGACAATCCCTTCGGCATGACGAGCAAGCACCTCGTGGCGGTCGGGCTCGGCGTGACGCTCGACGAAGCGATGGCCGCCGCTGTCCGGCACGCACTCGTCCTCGTGATGGAGGCGACGGCCCTCGAGAGATCCGCGGCCCTCGCGTTCTTGTCCGTGGCAGCAGACTTCGAGGTGTCCCAGGCGGTGAACGGCATCCGAGGTGTCCACTGCCTGGTCGCGCGGGCGGATCTCGAGTCGGCGCGCGACGACCGGAGCTGGCCGCTCCCTTTCGTGGGGAGCGAGGCCGGACTGTGAGCGACGGCGAGGACGTGCCGGACCGACTCGGCGCGTTCCTGGGAGGTGCGCGTCTCGTCCAGCGTGGCTCACCGGCGGGAGCGCTCGGCGGGCTCCGGTTCGCGGTGAAGGACCTGTTCGACGTCGCCGGGTTGCCGACGGGAGCGGGGAACCCGGAGTTCCTGGCCGAGGCGAGGCCTGCGAGCAGCAACGCATCTGCCGTGGAGGCTCTTCTCGCCGAGGGAGCCGATCTCTGGGGCAAGACGGTCACCGACGAGCTCGCCTTCTCGTTGTCTGGCACGAACGTCCACTACGGCATGGCGCGTAACGTGGCGGCGCCCGGTCGCGTCCCGGGTGGGTCGTCGAGCGGGTCGGCGTCGGCCGTGGCCGCCGGGGTGGTCGACGTCGCCCTCGGCACGGACACGGGCGGCTCCATCCGCGTGCCCGCCTCCTACTGCGGGATCTACGGCGTGCGCCCGAGCCACGGGCGGGTGAGCGTCGCTGGCGTCGTCCCGCTCGCCCCGCGCTTCGACGTCGTGGGCGTGCTCTCGTCTCGGTCGAGGTGGCTCGTGGCCTCGACGCGTGCTCTCCTCGCTCACGCCCCGGGCGAGGCCGTCGCGAGCAGCGACGGTCGCGGCGGCGACGCGGAGAGCTGCGGGCTAGGCGGCCTTTCGATCGGACAAGAGCGCGACACGCCCCCGCGGCGCGCGGCCGTCCGGCGACTCGTCGTGCTGAGCGACCTCTGGGCACTTGCCGATCCGGCGACGCAAGCTGTCCTGCGCCGGCGAGTGCGCAGGCTCGCAGACGACCTCGGCGGGCTCCGGATCGTCGAGGGGGAGATCGCCGGCGCTGCGTGCCTCGAGCAGTGGAGCCGCGCGTTCCGCTCGCTCCAGCTCGCGCAGGCGTGGGCAAGCCACGCAGCTTTTATCGAGCGAGCCCACCCGAGCTTTGGTCCGGGCGTCGCGTCTCGTTTCGCCGCTGCGGCTCGTGTGGACCCGGCCGAGGTGAGCCGGGCGGAGCCGGTCGCTGCGGCCGTCCGCCGCCGGCTCGCCGAGGTGACGGGTGACGACGGCATTTGCTGCCAACCAGTCACGACCGGACCGGCTCCGAGGCCGGAGATCGCCGAGGAGGAGAAGGCCGACCTGCGCGCGCGCACCATCTGCCTTGGCGCACCGGCCGGTCTCGCTGGAGCACCCGTGGTCGTCGTTCCCGGCGCGCGCGCCTACGGCCTGCCCGTCGGCCTCGGGATTGTCGGCAACCCCGGCGACGACGAGCTGCTCCTCGACCTGGTGGCCGCCGCGGAGCGCTAGGAGAGTCGAGCCGCAGCCGCGCTCGGGTCGTCCCCGCGGGCGGTACCCTCACACTGTGCCGTCATCGAAGGAGTCCCCGACGATCTGGAGGTGCTCGCTCTGCGGTGCCCTCGTGCACCC
>Ga0078972_1002837_pt1 | contig 55131 bp, 52 predicted proteins | sample YelNatPaOPGAMG01_FD_67568 | JGI IMG/M metagenome (GOLD analysis project Ga0078972, IMG submission 67568) | Hot spring thermophilic microbial communities from Obsidian Pool, Yellowstone National Park, USA - OP-RAMG-01 (SPADES assembly) (version 2) | ecosystem: Environmental > Aquatic > Thermal... | reverse complement strand
CGTCAGTTCCGGATGAAACGCAGTGGCTACCAGGTTGCCCTGCCGGGCCGCCACGATGGGGCCTTCGGGCAGGCGGGGCCGGAACCCCCCCCCCCGCCCCCCCCCCCCCCCCCCCCGGGCGGGGGGGGCGGCCCCCGCGCGGGGGGGGGGGGGGGCGTGCTGGGCGGCCCCCCGCCTCAAAAATACTGAACTTCTTCGGGCCTGATCCGGAGGCCGACCCTATCCCCTTCTCGGTAGTGGGCCTGAGGGGCAAGCGCTTCCACTTCGAGTTCGATCGCGCCGCTCTCGGTCTTCACCCGATAGCGCACGGTCGCCCCGAGATATGCGATGGATTTCACCTCGGCCGGGATGCTTCCTTCGGCGACCTCGGTGAGGCGGATGTGCTCGGGGCGGATGGCGGCCAAGATTCCTCCCGCCGGCGTTGTTGTGGCGAGTGCCCCTGTAGTCCCTTCCCCGGCAAGTCCGAGGGCCTCCAGCGTCTCGCGGCTCTCGATGAAGTTGATCTGTCCGATGAAGTCCGCAACGAACGGGGTAAGGGGCCTCTCATAGACTTCTCTCGGGGAGCCGATCTGTTGGATGGCCCCTGCATCCATCACCGCCATCCGGTCCGCGATGCTCAGGGCTTCCGCTTGATCGTGGGTCACGTAGAGAGTGGTCATGCTGAGCGTGCGTTGGATCCGGCGGATCTCCCCCCGCATCTCGGCGCGCAGGCGCGCGTCGAGATTTGAGAGCGGCTCATCCAAGAGGAGGAGCTGCGGTTCGATCACGAGCGCTCGGGCGAGCGCCACCCGCTGTTGCTCGCCGCCCGAAAGCTCATGGATGCGGCGCCGGCCGTATCCTTCCATACGCACGAGCGCCATGGCCTCCGATACGCTGCGGGCGATCTCCTTCCTTGGGATTCTGCGCCGGCGCAGGCCGTAGGCCACATTATCGAAAACGTTCATGTGCGGGAAGAGGGCATAGTTCTGAAATACCATCCCGATCTGCCGCTTCTGAGGCGGCACGCGCGTGATGTCTCTGCCTCCCAGCCATATCGTCCCTTCATCCGGCGCGATGAATCCGGCGATCATCTTGAGGGTGGTGGTCTTGCCGCAGCCGGAGGGCCCCAGAAGGCAGCAGAGTTCCCCCTTCTCTACTGTGAGCGAGAGGTCTTTGACTACCGGCATCCCCCCCAGACGTTTGCTGAGGGATTGGATCCGGAGGTCGATTACGTTTGAGCGGGGTTCGGTAGGGTTCTGCGGAGCCATAGGGCGGCCCATCCTTTCGTTCCGATGAAATAGATGGCGATGGTGCCGATGGCGGCCATCCCGAGCATGATCATGGAGAGGGCGGCCGCATCTCCCACATCGCCTCGGTACGTAGCTTCGAAGATATCCACCGAAAGCAGTTTGGTTCCGGGGGTGATCAGAAAGATGATCGCACCGAGCGTTTGAACGGTCGAGACGAAGGCGAAGAGGGCGCTCACCAGAAGCGCGGGGCGCGCCGTTGGGACGATGATGCGGAGGAAGGTGCCGAACCTCGATGCGCCGAGCCCCGCGGATGCGTCCTCAATGGAACGATCTTGCTGAGAAAGGACTCCCATCCCCGCCCGAAGCCCCACCGGCAGCTCGCGGATCACCGTGCACGCGATGATGATCATCCACGTTCCGGCGAGGAGTAAGGGGGGGCGGTTGAACGCCAGGGCGAATCCGATCCCCATGAAGGTTCCCGGAATGGCAAAGGGAAGGGTCATCAGCCAATCGAGGATTGCTTTCCCTCTGAACTCGACGCGGGTGATGAGATAGGCAAGGATCAATCCCGTGAGACTCATTACCGCGGCGGTGATGATGGCGAAGAACAGAGTGTTGCGGGTGCTGCTCCATCCGCGCTCGGGGATGATGCCGAAGTGCTCGGTGGTGAAGGCGTAGTTCCCGCCGATGTGCTTGGTGAAGGCGGCCAAAAATACGGAGACCACGAACATGAGTAAAAGGATCACAAAAGTGCCGCCGATGATCGAGAGCATCGCTTTGAGGGGGCGGTTGAGACGGAGGGGCTTGCGTTGGAACCCGCCGGCTTGGGCCCTCACCCGGAGGACGGCCGTCTGGCCGCGGTAGTAGAGCACGAAGACGGCGAGAGTGAGGAGAAGGAGGATCACGTTCAGAGTGGCCGCCATTCCCATATCGTACCGGCCGATGAGCTGGGTATAAGAGGCGGAAGCCAGCGTATCGAACTTGCCCCCGACGAGGAGCGGGGTGCTGAAGTCCGCCATCGAGCGCATGAAGGTGAGAAGAAGGGCGGCTATCAGCCCCGGCTTGAGAAGGGGAAGGGTCGCCGTGGTCAATACCCCCCATTCGCTGGCGCCGAGGTTTCGCGCCGAATCCTCCACCCGGCTGTCGATAGTCACGATCACGGCGGCGATCAGAAGGAAGGCGGTGGTGGTCAGCTCGAAGCTCTGGAGGATGAGCACGCTCTTCCAACTGTACACATCCCAAGAGATTCCGAGCCATTTGTAGGTGATCAGTCCATTGCGGCCGAAGAGGAAAATGTATGCAAGCACCGTAACGTATCCGGGGATGATCATGGGGAGCACTGCGGCCCCGGCGAAAAGGCCCCGGAGCGGGAGAGTGGTTTTGAAGGCGATGAGGGCCAGAAGAAGTCCGAGAAGGGTGGAGAGCACGGCGGCGCCGCAGGCCACACCGATGGTGTTCCATACCGTCTTGGTGAGGTGGGGATTATCGAACATGGCGGAGTAGTTGTTGAGATTGATCTCCCCGTTGCTCTTGAAGCTCTCCCACAGAACACTGCCGAGGGGGTAGAGGACGAACAAGCCGAGGATGATCAGAACGATCAGGGGCAAAAGGTAGCGGTGCCCGATGGACAGTTTCATGCCGTATAAAAGCGGCGGGGGCGGTGGTGGTGTTAAGTATTCGACCGTCCCCGCCCCCTTTTCGGTTAGCTGAAGCTTATTGGTACTGTGGATAACGTTTGTTGAATTCGCTTAGAACCCGATCCCGTTCTTGTCCCCAATAGACGAGATCATAAGCCACGACGTTGAGATCGCTCAGATTCGGTACCCCCTCGATCGTGGGGATATCGGTGGTCGGCACGCGAGGGCTGGCCTCCATCAAGACCTTTTGACCGTCCTCCGAGAGGCACCAATCCACGAATATCCGGGCGTTGTTGGGATGCTTGGCTCCCGCTATGATCGCCACGGGCGAAGGCCATGCCAGAACTCCATCCTCCGGAAATACCGATGCCAGAGGCGCATCCGGATTGGAAATCAGACTGCTGTGGGGATCGGGAACGATGCCGATCGCGAACTCCCCGGCGAGCGCCTTCTTGGCCGGGCCGGAGCCGCTCTTTTCGAGATAGGGGATATTGGCATACATCCGATCGAGGAAGGCCCAACCCGCCTCTTCTCCCATGATCTGCAGGATGCCCGAGATGGTGGTGTAGGCCGTTCCCGAGGTGTTCGGGTCGGAAGCGATGAGCTCACCCTTGTACTGCGGATCGGCCAGAGCGGCCCAGCTTTGGGGCAGCGTTAGTTTCTTATCAGCCAGCCGGTCCTCGTTGACCAGAAAGCCGACGACCACCAGCGAGATACCGGTCCAGTAGCCTTGTGTATCGCGGAAGGCAGAATTTACCCGTTCTCGGTTGGGAGAGATGTAGGGTTCGATCAATCCCAAGCTCGCCGCTTCGATGAAGGCGTCGGAGCCCCCGCCGAACCATACATCCGTCTGGGGATTGGCCTTCTCCGCCTTGAGGCGGGTGAGGACCTCGCCGGAGGACATGGTGAGAAACTCGATTTCGATGCCCGTGGTCTCCTTGAACTTTTTGGCAACGATCTCCGGGCCGCCGTATGCCACGTACATGGTGAGTTTGTCACCATCCGGTTTCAGAGCGGGTGACTGAGCCGTAGGTGAGGCCGGGGATTCGGTTTGTGCCGGCGTGCTCTCTTTGTCATCCGAGCAAGCAAGCATTGCCCCGGATATCACCACCATTGCCAGCAGAAGACCCATTCCCCATCGCAAGATCGTGCTTTTCATTCAAACTCCTTTCGAAAGGTAATTGAGCACCAGCGCCCGTGTATCGAGTGCTTCAGTGCCGTCAAGAAGCTCGATCGTCCACCAGCGGCACGAGGTGCCGAGGAGCCGATCGGCAAGCGGCCCGAGAAGGACCATATCCCGGGGTGGATAGTGGCGATCCGTCTCTTTCTCATAGAAATGTACCTCCATAAGGTGGGCTCCGAAGGAATCGGCAAACTCGTCAAGGGAAAGCTCCCCGCGCAGAACCCGTTCCGAACCGCTGGCGTGCCCGATATCGAAGGTGATGCCTGACCCCGTTGTCTCGGCCCACCGCCGAATCACTTCCGGATGGCTGGATACCCCTCGGCGCAGATTCTCGATGCATACGGTGATGCCCAGCCTTTTCCCGTATTCAACTAACCGCCCGAGGTTCTCCATGGCTCGGTCCGGGTCTATCGGGATGCCCGGATCCAGACCGATATGAAAGGTGATGACCGGCTCGCCATGTCCGCAGATGGCTTCCATGGCGTGTTTATGGATTGAGACCGCCCGCTCGGCCGAAAGGGCGTTTTGATCACCGATCTCGCATCCGGGGAAAAAGCCGTGATACCGCACCGGCACGCCGGATCGCACGAAGGGTCCCACATGTTGGGGGATAAGATGAGGCGCATCGGGATTCGGGGCATATGTGAGCGCAAATCCGTTTTCGGCGGCCCATTCGAAACGTTCGGGAAACGATTGCCATGGCGCCGGAACGGCAAGCATCGGGAATGCCGCAGCGCCATCCGCTTCACTGGCCGCAATCGCTTGCTGGGGCTGTGGGCCCATGACAATCACCCAGAGAAATAGTCTATCATGGCACTTTTTGATATGTCCAATAGAGATATCAGATAGAATAGGGAGGGTAAATCCGGATCGTTTATCGGGAGGGTGTTCCGCAAGGGGCAGCGATGGCTTTATGAAGGGTGTTCTTGATCGCGGCGCGCTCCCAGCCGACTTTGCACCGCCTCGCTCCGGAGCTCCCGGAGGGCGTCGGAGGCGATCCAGCGGGCGGATTTGGAGTCCGTCCGCCGGAGGGCTTCAGCGGTCTCGATCGCCCGGCTGTTCAGCCCGGGGCTGCGTTTCCCGATCTGCCGAAGGGCCCAGTTCACCGCCTTCTTGACCATGTTGCGTGGATCGGCGGCGGCGGCCGTGATCAAAGGGAAAAAGGGTTCGAAGCGTTCGTCGGGAGCCTTCTTCTCGGAAACGGCGAGCCGCGCCATCAGCACGAATGCGGCCCGCTTGTACGATTCCTCCGGCCGCGAGCTCCACTCGATCGCCTTGCGCCATGCCAGAGGGGTTCGGCTGAAGAGGTTGATGCAGCACTGATCGCAGATTTCCCAGTAGGTAAACTCGGAAGCCCAGCGCTCCATCTGGGCCTCTGTGAGGAGTTTCGGATCGGCGATCATGCTGGCCAGAATCCGGGTCTCACGGCTTCCGTTCAGCCAGAGCCATCCCGCAAGCTCGTGATCTGTGCCCACCGCCCGGGCGATGGCGCGGAGATTCGGGATGGAAACGCCGTAGGCCTTCTCCGGGGTGATCCCATATCTGGCCATGCCTTTGACGGCTTCGGGGTCGGCCAGAGATTCGAGTTGCTCGAGAATTTCGCTGTAGTCCATATTCCCCTCCCGGCCGGTCTAATCCATCTCGAACGTGATTTCGAGGATTCTTCGGGTCGAATCCGTCACGCGGAAGGGATGGGCGATGCGCCATCCCACCACCCATGCGATCTGACCCCCCGCACACACGAGCGGCACCCGATCCCGCCATCCGCGGGGGATCTTCGCATCGGTCATGAAGTCCTGAAGCTTCTTGGGCATGCTCATGCCCAGCGGTTGGAACCGATCTCCTTCGCGGCGGGTTCTCACCCTGAGTTCGGCTCCGGTTTGGTCCATGTCCATATAGGCTGTGAAAGGGCTTTCATCGAGGTCTTCAACCGTGCGCTCGAGGATCCGGGCCTTCACCCGCCATCCGGGAAAAATCGTCTCGCCGGGAATGCACAGACGATGCTCTCCGGCGAGCGGCGGCAAATACTCGGGGGGATTTTCACCGCATACGATGGTGCTCTTCACATAGTCGCCGTAGAAGGTCAATCCGTAAGGGAGGGAAAGCCGGGTGCCCGGTGGGCGGACGAGGGCTTCCATGAGCGCTTCGATGTGAACGCTCTCGATATCTCGGAGCTTTCCCACGAGTCCCTCGAGGGCGGCGCGGAGCACGTGCCGTCGGAGGGCGGGGGGAAGGGCGGAGAGCGATTGCCGATCGATGGAAACGCCTTCCGGGAGCGTTTCGAGGACCGATTGTGCCGCCCTTTCGGCTTGCTCTTGGATATATCCCAGATCGTCGGCGAGGATGCGTCCGGTGCGGCAGAGGCTTTCGATGATGCGGGGATTGTATGCCTCGAGAAGGGGTAGGAGCTCGCTCCGGATGCGATTGCGAAGATGCCGGGGGTCGAGGTTCGAGGAGTCTCGCCGGGGGGAAAGGTGGTGGGCGGCACAGTAAGCCTCCGTCTCGGTGCGGGGGGTTTCGAGAAGCGGCCGGATCAAGGTGAGGATCCGGCCATCGGGAAGATTCCATCGGGAAAGGGGGCGCATGCCCTTGAGCCCCGCAAGCCCCGTTCCGCGAATCAAGTGGAGAAGAATGGTCTCGGCCTGATCATTGGCGGTGTGAGCTACCGCTACGGCATCGGCCCCCGCAGCTTTGGCTACATCGGCGAGAAACGTGTACCGGACCTCCCGGGCCGCCTCTTCGAGCGAACACCGGCGGGCGGATTGGTATGCCCTCACCTCCCGCGATTCGATGGTAACGGGTACGCCGAGGTCTTGGCCGAGCTTTCTCGCATACGCTTCATCGGCATCGGATTCCGCCCCGCGCAGCCGGTGATTGAGGTGAGCCATGTGGGGTTCGATGCCGAGTTCTTCCTTGAGGGTGTAGAGAACGTGAAGTAGACAGACGGAATCCGGACCGCCGGAGACGCCCACGACGAGTGGCCCCGGCGAGCGGATGAGACGATGGTCCTCGATGAATCGGCGGACGCTATGGATCAGGGGGTGCTTGGCCATCATTCGACCCCGTCTCAGAAATTGCTGCCCAGATGGCAAGTTTCGTTGAAGCGCACTAGCCGGTATCCCTTCTCCGTGATCTCCACTTCGCTGATGCTTCCCACACTGAGGTTCAACCTCCGGAAATCCGAAAGGTTCAGACCTAGCACCTTGCAGAGGAGGCTGACCAGAGCAAAGAGGTGACTCGTGATCACCGCTGCCCCCTCGGTTTGCGGGGTGATGATCTGGGTGGTTGCTCTCCACACGCGGTCTTGAAGCTCGGGCAAGGTTTCGCCGCCGGGCCATCGGACGGCGGCGGCATCCGCCTTCCATCGGGCAAAGAAATCGGGGTACCGCACGGGCATATCGGGGAAGTAGAGTCCATCGACTTCACCCACGTTCAATTCCTTCAAACCTTCGTGAGGGATGATCTCCACCGTATGGAAGCGGTTGATCGTCTTCGCGGTTTCCATGGCACGGCTCAGGGGACTGGAATAGATGGCCCGAATGGGCTCGTAACTGAGCGCCCGCGCGATGGCTTCGGCCTGAGCCTTTCCCGTCTCGTTCAGAGGAGGATCGGCCTGCCCCTGAACCCGGTATTCGCGGTTCCACTCGGTTTGGCCGTGGCGAACGAGTATGAGACGCATCAGTCGGTACCCATGATGAGTCGGGTGCGGTGAATCGAGCGGGCCGGCTCGGTGAAGCCGAGGGCTAAAAGGACTTGATCCGGGCGCCCCGAACCGCCGGCATCGTTTCGGAGCCGCATCCCCAGAGTGTAGATTGGAGGGGTGTGGGCGATGATCCAAATATCAATGATGAGTTCGCGCAAATCATATCGGTGCTTGCTTTCTCCCCGGGAGTGCTCCCATGGCAAGGTCTTCAGTTCGAGCAAAGCGCGGATGGCGTTCTCCACTGATTCAGGGGTTCGCTCGGATTCGATCTGGACCCGGTACTCCGCAGAGCGCAATTGGGATTGAAGGGAAGGTAGTCCCGGCCAGAGTTCCTTGAGTCCCTTGATCCCGATGCCCTGGGGCAGTTGCTCGCTGACGGCTTTGGCGAAGAAATCGAGTGATACTCTGCGCTGAAGGAAGATATCCATGAGCTCCCCGTCACTCGTGATCTCCACTGCAAGCGGCGCCGCGATGGCGATCCGCGGTTGGGGGTTGAACCCCTGCGAATAAGCCAGCGGCATTCCGGCCCGACGCAAGGCCCGGTGCCAGAGCCGCATGAGGTCCAAATGAGTGATGTATTTGAGCTCCTCTCCCCGGCTGAAGGTCACACAGATCCGCTGTTGCGGCTCATTCCTTTGCGATAAGGACCTTTTCAATCTTCACTCCCTTCATTTCGGTCACGGTCACGGTGAGATTCCCGTATTTGAATTGCTCGCCTTCCCGCGGGATATGTCCGACCATCTCGAGGACGAAACCGGCGATCGTCTCGTATTCTCCTTCCGGCAGGCCCAGTCCGAGGTCCTCGTTCACCTGATCAACCCGTGTTTCCCCTTTGATCTGATAGGTGTTGCGGTCTATCTTCTCGACGGGCCTATGGCCGACGGCAAGTTCATCCCCCAGCTTTCCCACGAGCTCTTCCAAGAGCTGTTCCATGGTCACGATCCCGGCCACCCCGCCGTATTCGTCCACCACAACGGCGATGGGAACGTGTTGTTCCTGCATCTCTGTGATGAGTTCTCCCACGATCTTTGTCTCCGGGACGAAATAGACCGGTCGGGCAAGGTCCGTGACGATATCATCCGGCTTGAGAAGTCCCTTGGCCTCGGCGATGAGGACGTCCTTGATCCAGAGGATGCCCGTCACTTTATCCATCGTTTCTTCATAGACGGGGAAGCGGGAATGGGGGGATTCGGTGTAGATGGCATAGAAATCCTTCAGCTTGGCGCCCTTCTCGATGCCGATGACATTGGTCCGCGGCTTCATGATCTCGCTCACCCGCCGATCACCCATGCGGAACACGCGTTCGATGATATCCGCTTCAGATTCTTCGACGGTGCCATGCTCCTTTCCCATCGAGATCATGGCGAGCATTTCCTCTTCCGTGATGATATCCCGGTGTACGGCCACGTTGCCGCCTGCCAGACGCGCCACCGTTATTCCCAGCTTGGTGAAAACGGCGGTAAGAGGGGAGAGAATCCAAGCCACGATTTTGATGGGCCGCAGGTACATGAGGGCCATTCGCTCGCCGGTCCGGGTGGCTACCGTTTTGGGGATGACTTCTCCGAAGGTGAGGAGCACGATCGTCACCCCGACGGTGGAGACGATCAGCGCGATCTTATCGCTCTCGATGATGGACGCAAGGATCATGGTGCCCAGGGCGGCGGCGGCGGTGTTCACAAAATTGTTGCCGATGAGTACGGTGGTGAGCAAACGCTCGGGCTGCCGAACGAGTCGGGCGACCTCCTCGGCGCCGGCCACGCCGCTATCTACCATGTGCCGGATGCGCACCCGTTGAAGCGAGATGTAGGCCGTCTCCGAACTCGAAAAGAAAGCCGACGCGAAAAGGCACAAGAAGAACAGAATCAGATAGGCTAAGTTGATGCTTTCAACCATCGATGCTCACTCTCCCCCGGCCGTTCTGTGGTTTCTTCATCCCGGAAGATATCTCCCCACAGGCCTTGGTGATATTCTTCTCCGAGCCGTGCCGGCACAAGGCGATTGGCGAGTGTTATCGCGCTCCGGCCGAAGACCCGGAGGTAATTGCTCGTGTACCCCGTCCAGATGTCCTTTTCCGCTTGTTCCTCCCACAGCACCGGCAGTATCTCCCCCCGAAAGCGGCGGCGGAAGGCGATTGAACTCTTGGTAGCAAGTTCCAACATTCGGTGGGCTCGCTCCTTCTTGATAGGCGCGGGAACCTTTCCGCCCATCGCGGCTGCGGGCGTCCCCCTCCGATCCGAATACGGGAATACATGGATCGCGGCGAATTCCATCGCTTCACAGAATCGGTAACTCTCTTCGAACTCCGCATCGGTCTCGCCGGGGAAACCAACGATTACGTCCGTGGTGATGGCGATATCGGGCATGGCCTCCCGAGCGGCTCTCAATGCGGACTCGTACTCCCGGGTGGCGTATCCCCGCCGCATGCGCCTCAGCACGCTATCGCTGCCGCTCTGGAGTGCCATATGGAGATGGCGGCACAAGCGCTCGTTTCCTCTCCAGAGCTCAAGAAGTCTTGGCGAGAGTTCATCGGGCTCGAGGGATGAGAGGCGGATCCGGGGGATCTCCGTTTCCTCGAGAATGCGGTTGAGGAGCCCTTCGAGTCCTCCCTCATCGCTATACGCCCCGATCCGGGTGCCGGTGAGGACGATTTCCTTGATCCCCTCGGCCGATCTTCTCTTGATCTCTGAGATGATGGTGTCCGGGGGCACGCTCGTTTCGCTTCCTCTCACATGAGGCACGATGCAGTAAGCGCATCGGCGGTTGCATCCGCTCTGGATCTTGATCATGGATCGTGTGCCGAAGATGCCGGACGGTGCGGGCTTTCCGGTGGAGGGTTGGAAGGCCGTCGTGGAATTGAGATACCTTCCGATCACCTCCGCTATGTGCGCCTTCTCTTCGTTGCCGAGAAGGAGATCGACCCCTCCCATCGCGGCCAGTCCGGAGGCGTCTCTCTTGACATAACAACCAATCGCGATCACCAAGGATCGGGGATTCCGGGCGCGAAACGCGCGGAGGTACTGCCGGCACTTGCGGTCGGCGATATGAGTGACGGTGCAGGTATTGAGGATGCACACATCCGCGGTTTCATCGGGAGGCACCAGCAGAAAGCCGGCTTCGAGGAGTTGGTGCGCCATGGCTTCGCTCTCAGCCCGGTTGAGCTTGCACCCCACGGTTCTGAGAGCCACTCTTGGCGCCGGACTCCGATTACGGTCAGGGTCTCCGTTTTCCAGAATTCTCATACTGCGGCATGAAATAGTGTACCAGCCCTTCCTAGGAGAGTCAAAACCATTCGTGGGAAAGGCTCTTTCAGATGAATTGAGCGCCAACCCCACCGGCGTTTTTGGGATAGCACCACCCTAAAGTGAGTGTCTGCACTTTTGTTCATCCCCGGCCGAGACCCTATACTTAAGGCCAAGGGGCCCCTTCAGAGGAGGGGACTTTCGGGTGATTGCCCTCGTTTTCCGGGGCCGTAGAATGGGTATCGAATAGGGTGATCATGAGCACAAGCCCACCCGCCCTGCCACAAACCGAACAGCTCCAATCGGAAGCCCTCCGGGAGGAGCATTCGGCGAAGAATGAAAAAGAGCACGGAGTCTCCCTATTCAATCTCCTCTCTGTGATGCTTTCGTGGGCGCTCATGTCACTGCTGTTTGCCATGTTCTATGTGGCTTGCTTCAATCCAAAGAATCAGGTGGTGATCACCGTCAATGAATACGGTGAGATGAAGATCGAAGCCGTTCTTTTCGCTTTCATCTGGATTATGACAACCATCAATCTGATCTTGATCTGGAAACGTTCTTCGAGGGATCGGGAGGGCCAAGAAGATAAATGAAGGGCGCCGGAGGAAATTACCCCGGCGCCCTTTTTCGTTGTGCTGTTACCGGAAAGACTTTTTACGCTTTGGCTTGGGCCTTCTTCTTTCTCCGGCGTTTTCCGATGAGGAAGAAGAAGAACAGCCCCGCTGCTAACGCGAGCCCTGCCACCACCGCACCGGTGATCAACGGTACATTGGCGGCTCCTCCTCCCCCACCTTCCACACCTCCGCCGGCTTGGCCGAAATTGGCGGTGACGATATGGTTATCGTTCATCGTTATCGCACTCGTGGCGGATTCGGGATCGGTGATGGCGGCTTGGTCATCGGCGTCGTCCCCGGTCCAATTGAGAAATTCCCATCCCTCGGCCGGTGTGGCCGTAAGCGGAACGATCGTTCCGGCCGCGTACGAGTGTGGGCCGGGCTGCGGCTCGACGGTGCCTTCTCCGTTGATCTCGATGATCAACGTGTAGAATACCCCGGCCGTGGTGAAGTTCGCCGTGACCGACTTATCCGTGTCCATCGTTACGGTCGTGGTGATGTCCGAGGAGGTGATGTCTCCCGTCCAACCCCCGAATGAGAACCCTTCCGCGGGCACTGCGGTGAGGGTTATCACGCTCCCTTCCACGAAGGAATAGGACCCCTCTTCGGGTATCGTTGCGCCTCCTTCCGGCGGATCCGCGCGGATCGTAAGGGTATGGTACCTCACGAACACCGCCGATATTGACTTGTTGCCATCCATCGTCACGTTGATGGTCGAATCAGCGCCCGTGGCATCGCCGGCCCAACCGGCGAGGCTCCATCCTTCCGCTGTCTGAGCGGATACGGTCACCACGCTTCCGCGTTCGAATGAATACGATCCCGGCGGGGGAAGGGTTGTTCCGCCCTGTGGGGGAACGGCATCAATGGTGAGGGTATAGAAGCGGGTGAAGTTGGCAACCGCTACTTTGTCCGCGTTCATCACCACATTTGTGGTGGTAGAAGAGCCGCTGGCATCCCCGCTCCAGTTGACGAAGAGCCATTCGGCCGCCGGTGAAGCGCCAATCGTAACGGATGTTCCGGCGGGATAGATGTAGGCCCCGGGTGGCGGATTTGTCGTGCCGCCTTCTGCCGGATTCGCGAGGATGGTCAGGGTGTACATCCGGCCGCCGGTGAAATTGGCGGTGACCGATTTGTTCCCATCCATGGTCACATTGATCGTGGAGGATGTGCCCGTAACATCGCCGGACCAGTGGCTGAACTCGTAGCCCGGATTGGCGCTGGCGCTCACGGTCACCACGGTTCCGGCAAGATAAGAATGTGAACCCGGTGAAGGATTGGTGGTTCCGCCTTCGATGGGACTCACGCCAATGCTCAACGTGTAGTACGCCTCCGGGCCGCCGCAGATGAGGTTTTCATCCACAGATCCATCGCAATCATCGTCGATTTGGTTACAGATCTCCGTCGCTCCGGGGTGGACGTTGGGGTTGGAGTCATTGCAATCGGTGTTGTTGAGCACGTATCCCGAAGGTTGACCGCAATCAACGATGAAATTCGATGGGTTTCCGTATCCATCGCCGTCTGCGTCTCGATAGTAGGTCGAGCCTTCATCCGCATAGCCGTCGCAGTTATCGTCGATGCCGTTGCCGCAGATCTCCGGCACTCCCGGATGGATTGCCGGATTGTTATCGTTGCAGTCGCCGCTGTCGGAGACGTATCCGGCGGGTGCGGAGCACGCTTGGACGCTCGCCGCGGGGTCTCCGAAGCCGTCGGAGTCGGCGTCGCGGAAGAAGGTGGAGAGCTCGTCGCAGCAATCGTCATCGACGAGGCCGTTGCAATCGTTGTCCTTGCCGTCGCAGAGCTCGGGAGCGCCGGGGTGGACGGTGGGGTCCGAGTCATCGCAATCGGTGTTGTCGGAGACGTATCCGGCGGGTGCGGAGCACGCTTGGACGCTCGCCGCGGGGTCTCCGAAGCCGTCGGAATCGGCGTCGCGGAAGAAGGTGGAGAGCTCGTCGCAGCAATCGTCATCGACGAGGCCGTTGCAATCGTTGTCCTTGCCGTCGCAGAGCTCGGGAGCGCCGGGGTGGACGGTGGGGTCCGAGTCATCGCAATCGGTGTTGTCGGAGACGTATCCCGCGGGTGCGGAGCACGCTTGGACGCTCGCCGCGGGGTCTCCGAAGCCGTCGGAATCGGCGTCGCGGAAGAAGGTGGAGAGCTCGTCGCATGGGATGATCTCGATCTCTGCACCGATTCCGGATGCCGCAATGAGATTTCCCTGGCAATCGTGCAAATTCACGTTTGAGATCTCGAGAACCGTGCTCTCTCCGGCCTCTCCCACGGCCTTGATTGTGAGCGTTCCGATGGTTTGATTGCCGTAGAGAAAGGTCTCGCCGTTGCTGTAGCCCCTGATGTGAAGCGCCCCCGGATTGGAAGCGTTATCCGGGATGGCATCCGGGATGGGAAATCCCGGGAACGAGGCCGGGACGAAGTCCATAACTTCGATGACATCGGAATTCCACTTCAGATTGAAGCTGAAAAACCGGATGCCGCAGCCGCTTGAGGCATCGGGCATGTTGATGATGTCCAGAGGGATGTTCTCTTGGGTGTTTGACTCGAGGATGGTGATCGTCTCTCCGCTGTTAACCTCTACGGTGGTCCCGATCATCCAAGCCACGCTTGTGGGAAGGCTCAGTAGCACGAGCAAGATTATGGATAAGCACAGCTGAAATATCCTTATCCCTTTGGGCACCATAAAACACTCCCCTCCGTGAGAGTAATCCTTGGTACCATAGTACTCCATTTTTGGTAAAAAGGGGGTAAAAAGGTCAGGGGGGAAGTTAAGGGTGCGTAAAGGATTTGTCAAAGATCTGTCAAAAAGGGGCGATTCCTATTCTGTATGCCGAGACATTTGCGGCGGGATTTCCTTCAGACGAGGGGAGAACGGCTCGCGATAATGGATCCGCGAATATGTGGAATGCGAGTATCTTTCCGAGGGCCGGAAAAAAGAAGGCCAAACCCACCTTCGGCGAGTTTGGCCTTCCTAACAATGGGGCCCGTTTTGTGGAGAGATTGAACGCTCTCTAGCTCTTGCCGATCTTGAACATCTTCGTGCCGCACTTCGGGCAAACGCCCTGAGTGGCGGGCCGGCCATTCTTCATCTTGATCGGCTTGGGATTCTTCATCTCTCTCTTCGCTCGGCACTTCATGCAGTAGGCTTCCATCTGGGTGACCTCCTTTTGGAATGTTTGCACGAAGGATAGAACATTTCTTTGCGAATGTCAATAGCTTTGGCCGAGGAAATTTCGGAAAAGACGTGCTTTTCAGGGGTTTTCTGCTTTGGCGAACTGACCGCTCGGACGCCTCTTCTGGGGATTGATGGATCGTTTATTCTGCCGGGCCGGATATTCATGCCGTTTTAACGGAGAGGATGCTATGCTAGGACTCGCCCGGCGGTTCAGTGCCGAGCCATTCAATCGGAGAGGACACAGTGAAACGAGCGAAAATCCTTCTGTTGTTCGTGAGTCTCTTGGGATGCTTGATCTTCCTTCTTCAGCCTGTGGCCTTAGCCACAGGGATCACCGTATTTGTCACCGTGATTTCTTCCGAAGACGGCCCCCATGAGACCGATGCCGCGGTCGATGATGCGGTGGTGAGCTGGGCCTCCGGGGTTTACTCGAACAACATGGATACGATGCAGAAACTCGAGATCCCCCGGGCCTCGGCTCTGGAGGTCACCGCTATCGGCCGAACGGAAGTCGGATATGACCGGGTTCACATCTACAATTCCGAAGGGGAGGAGATTCGGAGGCTTTCCGGGGTGATTCATACCACCTTTACTGTTCCGGGATCATCTATCCGGGTACGCTTCGTCACGGATGGCTCGGTGACCGATCAGGGTGTGGTCGTATCCGTTCGCGCTGTAGCTATGGAGGGAGATGAATCTCCGGGGGCCTCAGCTTCCGCGGGGTTCTCACCGGGGAAGTGAGCTATCGATCACGGAGATTCATAGCCAGGGGAAAACCTGTTTCCGAACAAAATCGAAATTCCGTTTGACCTTTTCCCTGCCCGAAACGATTCCCATGTGGCCCGGCAGTAAATAGGCAATATCGAGCTGGGCCAAGCTTTCGATGCTCTGTTTGAGTTGCTCTCCGCTGCCGCCGGGGAAGTCCACCCGACCGGTATTGCCTTCGAATATTACGTCTCCGCAGATCAGGATCCCCTCGGGCCGATAGTAGAAACAGATGCTATCGGGCGAGTGGCCCGGGGCATGAAGCACTTCGAATTCGAGCTTGCCCGTTTTGAGATTCCCGTTCAGAATTTCATCTTCCTTGATGTGGATGGGTTCCATGCCGAATACGTGGGATACCCCCACCACTGTAAGCTCGTAGGATTCCTTTTGAAGGGGGTGGAGGAGCACCTTTGCTCCTGAAAGCTTGCGAAGCGCATCGCTGGCCCAGTAGTGATCGGCATGGAGGTGGGTATTGACGATGAGATTGATCTTCTTTGGGTCGAGCCCATCCGCATGCATTGCCCGAATCAGACCGGGAAGATAGTGCTCGAGCCCCGGATCGATCAAGGCGATGATCTCGTCCTTGATCACGTATGTGTTGCAATCCATCATTCCGGTCTCGGGATAGAAATACACGTTTTCGGTCAGTTTCATCTCATGTCCTTTGCTACCAAACTACGACTTCGTCAATCTTGTACTGTTCCCGGAGGATGCGAACAAGATCTTCTCGGACGGCGGGATCGCGGATCGGCTCGATTTCCGATACCGGAAGCCCGTTCTCATTAACACGGCACTGCCATTTCCGGAGGTACCCGACCACCATGATGTACATGTGAGGCGGGTACCATCCGGCGCAGCACCCGCCCATTGCACTGGTGTTTCCCACGAAGTACAGTACATCCTCGTTGCCATATCGAAGGGTCGTTTCCTCCGATTTCCAGATGTAGCCGGTCGAGTAATGAATCTCCTCGTTCAGAGGGAAATGGGCGAATTCTTCGATCATCGGTGGTTGCCTCCACGGAGCGCTATGTAGATTATAGAGGGTCAGACCCGTAGAGCACAACGCGGCCTATGAGCCCGAAAAGAGCGATTCACTTTGCGGCCTTCACTTTCGGGTGAATGATCGTTATCATCACCTCATTCCGAATCTTGTCCCGGAACCTTCCATATCCGATGAACGATCCGGCTTCTCCGATCCCACCCGCCCGCCCAAGGGTTTTCTTGGGGGACACCTCCAATCCCTCGGCTTGAGAGGTGTCTTATGTACTTTCCTCTTCAATCGCTGTTTTGGGGATGAGGATCATTGCCCGGCGTCCCGGATCTGTGCCTTGATGGCCTTCACTTGCTCCACAAGCGAATCCGGTTCCTCCTTGCCGCTCTCCTCCCATGGCTTTCCCAGACCAAGATCGGTGGCGATGATCTTGTAGCAATTGTAAGCTTCGGCGGAGCTTGCGTTTCCCCCCGGGTGCCAAGCGGCGCCGGTGGCATACAGATTGGCGATGGGCGTTCGGTGATCGGCCAACTCCGGGATGGGGCGATTCTGATAGCGCTGATACGGCGGGCAATCGATGATGGCGTTGCTCCCATCCGGCCCGAAATTCTTCATCCGAAGGTTATCGTGCGGGGTATTCGCGTGGACGCCGATGATGTTTTCCCACGTGATGTTCGGAGCATGCCGGTGCCACAGTTCCACGAGTTCCCGGAGATATTGCTCCTTGATCGTCATCCATTCCGTCTCCGTATGTGCAGTTGCGGGCGGGCCGAGCTGTTCATGCACGGCGATATGTTTCCCATGTGGGGCGTATGAGGGGTCGGCCAAGCTGTGGCACCAGATCACCGGGTTCCAATCGGCGAGCGGGGGCTGTATCCCCAGCCGTTGGTAGTGACACTCGCGGGCCACATGTTCAGGGTCCGGATCCTCGGCAAGGCCGAGCCAATAGCACCGGTTCACATCGGGGTTGAAGCTAGCGGAAAGGTAGCTCGGTGCTTCATTGAGGGCAAAGACATAGTCCATGTAGCACGAGAATTTCGATTCGAGGAGCTCGATGCGGCGGATGACCCGGGAACCCCAGTGTTCTCTTCCGACGAGCTCGAAGCAGAGTTGCCGCGGGTTCAAGGTGCTGACCACGATCCTGCGCGCGGCGATCACCGATCCATCGGAAAGACGGATTCCCACGGCCTTTCCGTTCTCGATCGACACTTTCTCGACGTGGGCATGAGTGAAGAGTTTGCATCCCATCTGAGTCAGCAGTTGATGGGCGGCGTGTGCGATCTGATGGGTTCCCCCTCGGGCGAAGCCGAGGGTGGGAAGAGTTGCCGCGATGCCGAAGGCATCGGCGCCCGTGCCGGGCTCGTTCACGTCCATGATGGCCGTGAGCGCGAATCGGGTCAGACAATATTGGAGCTCGGGGCTTTCCCAGAATTCCCGCACCGCCCGGAGGGCGCTCGCCGTAAGCACGAGCGAATCCGGCTCGAACCCCGCCCCGGCGAGGGGGCCGTAAACGGCCATCTGCCTTTCCAGAACCTCGGGCCGGTTCCGGAGTGCCGCCGGATTGAAGATCATATCCATCTGAACCCGCTGGATGGCATCGGTGTTCCAGAGATTCCACAGCTTGAGCCACTGCTCGGCATCCTTCGGGGAAAATCGGGCGATCTCGCGAGCGCTTCTTTCCTGAGAAGGATCGGCCTTCTCGCTGTAGATGACGAGGCACGTTCCGGACTTGCGGAAGGAAGCGCCATCGGCGGCGGGATACTGATCGATCCGGGCGCCGTATTCCCAGAACTCGGGGAAATCCCTCCAGAGGGGGGCATAGTACCATGGGAGGATGATGTTGGCGTGGGTATTGCCGCGGAAGCCGGCGGCGGCCACTTCATCGGTGGAAAGGCAGCCCCCGATCTCATGGCGCCGCTCGAAGATGCCTACCCGCATTCCCCCGTACCGGATCAGATACAGGGCGAGGAAGAGCGCCTTGGTCCCTCCCCCGACGACGACGGCATCGAATGTCTCATCCGGCATTCGTTTCTCCCTGCCGTTGCGTAAAATGAAAGGGGATCCGTTTCACGGGTCCCCTTTCGTTTCGGCCGCTGCTATTACCGCCCTTTGTAGATGGGTTTGCGCTTTTCCTTGAAGGCCCGCATCCCCTCCTTGGAGTCCTCGGTGGCGAAGATGGGCCAGCCGAGTTCGTCTTGCTTCTTCATCGCGAGCTCTTCCGGAACATCCTCTTGGATTTCGCGCAGCGCGCGGGTGATGGCCTTGATGGATAGAGGGGCGTTTTCGCACAGCTCGTGGGCGATTTTAAGGGCCTCCTCGAGGGCCTTGCCCTTGGGCACTACCCGATTGATGAGCCCGAATCGGAGGGCCTCTTCGGCGCTGAGACGCCGCCCGAGGAGGAGGATTTCAGCCGCTAGGCAATAGGGGATCTGACGGCGCAATCGCACGGTGGATCCGCCCAGAGGGAAAAGACCGCGGGTCACTTCCGTGATGCCGAACACCGCATCCTCCGCCCCCACCCGGATATCGGTGCCCTGCAGAATCTCGGTTCCGCCGGCGAGCGCATATCCTTCGACGGCCAAGATGATCGGTTTCTTGGGCTGGTTATCCCGGAGAAGCGCTTGCCAGTGCAGGTTCGGTACCTCTTTCATGAGACGTTGGATTTCCTCCGCATCTTCCCCGGGGCCGGGCCCTACCTTGAGATCCATGCCGGCACAGAAGGTGTCCCCTTTCCCCGTCAGTACGGCACAGTAGAGATCATCATCCTGATCGAGCCGGCGCCAAGCCTTGTACATGCCGATCAACATCGCCGGACTGAGCGCGTTCTTGGCTTCCGGCCGGTTCAGAGTGACGATCAGAACATGGCCCTCCTTTTCGATGGTGCAGTTCTTGGTGCTGATGTCGAGCGTTTCCCTCACAAATTCCTCCTATTCAGTGCTCTATGGGATCGAGATGACCGGCAATTGCGCCGGGTCCTTCCGCACGAGGTCTTTTGCGGCGGCGCTGATCTCGTATATGCCGGGAGAGTATCATGGCGAAGACCTCCGCCGCGTCATAAAGGGCCTTCGAATTGAAGCCTCGGGTCCGGCCGCTTCGACCGCCTCCGCGGTGAGCTCGCGTATTCCCGCATCCGAGGGTTGACGATCCGTATTCCGTTTTCTTGCTCCCGAAGGCATGGCTCATCGATCCGGCGGAGAAAGGCCGGATGGGCGTCGGTTGCTTTATGGCCCTTGCGACTTATTTCATCATATTTGTCCCTTCGAATCAAGCGCGAAAGCCGGCTTGATCGTACCGACTTCGCGGAAGGGAGGAGATCGCCGCATCCTCCGCAGGGGGTTCTATTCGAGATGGGTGATCACGTTGGATGGTTTGGGGAGGATCGAGACTTCGATGCCCGCCTCTTTGAAGAGCTCGATGAAGGAATCGTCGGCATACTTACCGAAGCTGACGAATCGCTTGATGCGGGCGTTCACGAGCATCTTGGCGCAGAGGATGCAGGGGGTATGGGTGCAGTAGATCGTGGCATTCTCGAGGCTGACCCCGTGAAGGGAGGCCTGAATGATCACGTTCTGTTCGGCGTGAATGGAACGGCAGATCTCATGGCGGGTCCCGGAGGGGATATTGCGCTCATCACGGAGGCATCCCAACTCCAGACAGTCCTTGAGTCCGGCGGGGGCGCCATTGTAGCCGGTAGCCAGAATGTGTTTATCCCGGACCGCCACGGCCCCCACGTGATGCCTCAGACACGTCGAGCGTTCCGCCACCACCGAGGCGATCTTGAGAAAGTATTCGTCCAGACCGGGGCGTTGAGCGGGACTCATTCTCTCAATGCGGCGATCAGCCGCTCCGTCTCCTTGCGAAGGTGTTCGATGGATGACTCGTTGATCAGGGTGAAATCCGCCATGGCGATCGGGCCCCCCTTCCCGAGCTTTTCGATCTCGTTGTAATCGCGGCTCAGGGATTCCTCCGGTGTAAGAGGCCTCACCTTCCTGAGCGGCAAGCGGGATTGGCGGGTCTTCGGGGAAGCATAAACGGCTACAACGACGAGATCGGTGCCATAGCGCGCCTTGAGTAGCTTGTACTCGTCCCACGAATAGAGGCCATCGATCACCACCGGGGAATATCGAAGCGCCTCATCGATCCGGGGAAGGTTCAGTTTGGCGTAGGCATCCATGCCGTGTTCTTCGCGAAGGCGCTGGCGGATGGTTCGCTCGCTCTCTTCGTTCAATGGCATGCCGCGTCTCGCGATCTCTTGATCGGTGATGTCCCCGAAGCGGATTCGCTTGAATCCGTGTTCCTCGAAGGCCCGGGACACCTCCGATTTCCCCGATCCGTTCATGCCTACGATGGCTACGATCTTCATTGCTTTGCGAGCTTTCGGGGCTTATTATAGTCCGGGACGGTAGATTTGTGCAAATGCGGCCGAAGCATTAAAATAGGGGTCAGCGGGATTCTTCGGGGGAAGGCATGGACGAAAGGGAGAAGATCCGTCTCCGCATTCACCATTGGATTGAGCACAATCGGGAACACAACGCTGAATTTCGCGATTGGGCTGCCAGAGCGGGCAAGCTTGCCGGCCAAGGTGTGGAGGATGAAATCGTGAGGGCCGCGGAAGCGCTCGAACAGGCCAACCGGCATCTTGAGGGGGCCCTGCGAAGGCTGGGAACCGAGGGCTCATAGGGAGGGGACGATGTGTCTGGCCAAGGCTTATGTTCAGGATCAAATCGCTCTCGAAGATGTGGCGAGGGTGCGGGTGGAGGGAAGGGCTATCATCTTGAGAACGCTTTTCGGGGAGCAGAAAGAGATCGAGGGGGTCATCAAGGAGATCGATTTTCAAGGGGCCAAGATCGTTATCGAAAGATCATCTTGAGGGGGTGCTGAAATGAGTTGCCGGGAACTCCTGAGGCAGAAGGGTTATCGTATCACGCCGCAACGTTCGCTCATCCTCGATGTGCTTCACAACGCGGAAAGGCATATTACTCCCGAGGAGATCTATCGGCAGGTCTCGGCCAGATTCCCGGAAGTGAACAAATCCACTGTTTACCGTACGCTCGAAACCCTCAAGAAACTGGACCTTGTGGACGAGACGGATCTGGGGGGGAACAAGCTTTATTATCATCATGCGGAGCACGGGCATCACCATCATCTCATTTGTCAGGAATGCGGGAAGGCGATCGAGATCGAGGAAAAAGCCTTCGATCCTTTGAAGGAACTGTTGATGACGAAGTATCGCTTTGTGCCGGATATCCGGCATCTCGCGGTGTTCGGGCAGTGTGCCGAATGCGCATCCCGGGCCGGGTCTACTCAGGCTTAGCCCGGTTTTGCTCGCGGCCCCTCTCGGTGATCCCTTCTCGAATGCCCGCGATGTGCCGGGCGGTGATCCTCCGGGCCCAGTCCAGTGCCCTCTCCGATTCGTATGCCATGGCGGATGAGAAATTCATCCCGAATCCCTCGTCTATGAGCCGCTTGTAAGCTTTCACTACCGCCGGGTCACAGGAAGCGATATCGCGGGCCAGTTTCCGGCAAACGGGCAATAGCTCTTCCGGCGGGACCACACGGTTGACGAGTCCCCATGCTTCCGCCTCCCGGGCGCCAAGATAGTTGCCGGTGAAGGAAAGCTCCTTGGCCCGGGAGATGCCGATGAGGCGCGGCAAGCGCTGGCTCAAGCCCCATCCCGGAAGCATTCCCACCCGAACGTGGGTATCGGCGAACTTCGCTTCAGTGGAAGCGATGAGGATATCGCACGAAAGGGCGAGCTCGAAGCCCGCGGTGATGGCATGACCGTTGATCGCGCCGATGATCGGCCGGTCGAAGGCTTTGATCGCCTCTTGCACGATGTCCCCTTCCTCTTCAAAGGCCGCCCCGTTCTGGGCCCCGGCGGCGGCTTCCTTGAGGTCCATTCCGGCGGAAAATGCCCTTCCGGCGCCGGTCAGGATGACCACCCGGACGCTCTCGTCTTTTTGAAGTTCGTGGAAGGCCTCCGCAAGCGCCCGGCGGAGCTCCCGGGAGAGCGCGTTCATCGCTTCGGGACGGTTGAGGGTGACGACGGCGATGCCTTCCTCCTTCTCGATCTTGAGCACGGACGATGCCATGATCTTGCTCCTTTTGCCGGTTAGATATCGATCAAGGGGGTGTGAGTTTCCACCCCCCGATGGCGCCGGACGAGAGCAGCCGTTCCGCTTCGCCGATGATGTTCTGAATCAGATCGCGGGCGCTGACGATCGAATCGATGAAGCCGATGGCCAATGATATGGTATCCACGCCGGCTTCTTTGGGGATGCCCGCCCGCTCGGCGCGGGCCGCCGCCATCATGATCTCCCGCGTTCCCTGGGCCTGTACCAGTTGCTGCAATTCCTCGGGGGTCGGGGTGTGCAGGATGGGATCTCGCCATCTGGGATCGTAGGGGTCCGCCGCCGCAAGTACCGCTTTGTGTTTCTCGTTCAGGGGGCATTCCTTGACAGCGCAGAAGACCGTTCCCATCATCACGGCATCGGCCCCGAGCGCCAGGGCTCCGAGGAAGGTTCGCCCGTCCCCGATGCCTCCCGCCGCGATGAGCGGCACCTTGAGTTTGCGGGCCGCAAGGGGGATGCTTACGAAAGTGGTGAGCATATTAGGGCTCTTGAGGCCGGCGCCTTCGAGCCCCATGATGCACACCGCATCCGCGCCGGCGCGCTCGGCGGCAAGGGCGTGTTTGACCGATTGCACTTTGTGGAACCAGAGAAGGCCGGCCTCCTTGATGCGCCGTCCGTACTCCTCCGCCCGGTAACCGGCGGTTTCGATCACGGGCACCCGCTCCTCGATGGCCGTATCGCGCATCGGGATGAGGATAGGGTCAACGGTGGGACTGAGATTGACCGCGAAGGGCTTATCGGTGAGGGAGCGCATCTTTCGAATTTCATCCCGCAATCTTTCCGGCGTGCGGAGGGTCCACGCGGTGATCATCCCCAATCCGCCGGCCTCGGAGACGGCTGCCGCAAGCTCGGCCCGCCCGATCATGGCCAGTGCCCCCTGAAGAATGGGGTACTCGATGCCGAGCATGCGCGTGATGCGGGTGTTCCACTTCATGAAAGCTCCTTTCCGCCTCTCCTCTCGCGGCCGATCTAGCCGTGAGCGGAGGAAATCCCGAGATCGATATGAACGAACTCGATGCCCCCGTCAACCTCGAACATCCGCCCCGTCACCCACCGGGAGGCATCCGAAGCTAGGTAAATGCAGGCCAAGGCGATATCCTCCGGAAGGCCCATCCGCTTCATGGGCGTGCCGTCGATGATCTTCTGAAGAAGCGGTGCGATGTGGGGGGTGGCTCCCTCCGTGGAGACTCCTCCCACGAGGATCCCGTTCACCCGCACCAGAGGGGCAAGCTCCCACGCAAGCGTCTTGGTGAACGAATTTACCCCTGCTTTGGCCGCCCCGTAAGCGATGCGGCCGACACAGGGCTGAATGGAATCGCGGGTCGAGATATTGATGATCGAGCCGGACCTTTGCTTCAGCATGATTTTGGCGGCCGCTTGACTGCACATGAAGGTGCTGACGAGATTGAGGGTCAGCACGCTTTCGAAATCCTTGCGAGTCATGTTGATCATGGGGCCGAAAGTGGTCCCGCCCACGTTGTTGACGAGGACATCGATCCGCCCGAAGGTTTCTATCGTGCGGTCCATCAAGCGGTGTACCTGAGTTTCTTCGGTGACATCGCACGGGATAGCCAGTGCCCGGCGGCCCAGCGAGCGAATCTGAGCGGCTACGGATTCGATATCCGCGGCGGTCCGGGCGCAACATACCACATCCGCCCCCGCCTCGGCGAACGCCAGGGCGATCCCCCGGCCGATCCCCTTTCCCGATCCGGTGATGACCGCCGTTTTCCCCGAAAGAGAGAACCTATCGAGGATCATGGATTTACTCTCCTTCCTTTGGTTTACGGCATCGTGGTGAGCGGGAACCATTCACTGATGCGCACGCACCGTTTGTTCGCCCCATCCGCTCGGTAGATGGCCATGCGGTCCGGGGCGGAGCGCTTGGTATCGGTGAAGCTGAATCGCTGGATTCCATCGAATATGAGTTTCATGGATTGCGCCCCCTCATAGATGGCTTGCGGTGTGATGTTCTCGGGTCCCACGGCATTGGCGGCGTTCTTGATGCTTTCGAGTATCATCATGGCGTTGGCCACCGAGTTGTAGCCTTTGGGATTCTTCTCGATCTCTTTGAGGGACCCGGCGCGGTATTTGGTAATAAGTTCCGCCACGAGGTTCTGATATTCCGTATCCTCCCCCCACCACTCGCTCTGGGTGAGGAATAGCATGCCGTCAATTTTGGGCCAGAGGCCCATGTCATCCAGAATGGAGAACCAAGTCATGTGGGAATCGATCCCGATGAATCGGGCTTTGCTGTAGCCGGCGAACACGTAGTCCTTGAGGAAAAGCGGCACGATGTTTGGGGGATAGATGTAATCGCAATCCTTCAGGGCCTCGACCGCCGTTTGCCAGTTGTAGGTGCCGGTGGGAACGACCTGCGCGCCTACCCAGTTGATGCGTTCGGGGTACATGCGGGCGTATTTCTCGAATATCCCAGAGATCACGGTCGGGTTTCCGCCCTGATCTGCCGCCATGCCGATCTTGGCGGGACCTTTGGTCTTGTAGTCCCAATCGTTCGCCATCACCCATTCGAGCAGAGTCCATATGGCGTCTTCAAAGCGGGGGGAGGTGAGGAACATGTACCCGGGCTTCTCGAGCAATTCCGAAGGGGCGTTGGCGACGAAGAGGGGGATTTTATCTTTTTCGGCCAGGGGCTGCAAGGTTATCCCGATGGAGGGGAACCATGCCACGATCACTTCCGCCCCTTTTTCTTTGAGCCATTCCCAGCCGGGTCGATCTTTGGCGGGGTCCAGTTGACCATCGTAGTTCACCACTTTCGCTTGGACCCCCGGGATGAGATTGTTCTCATTGTAGTAGCGGACGGTATCTTCGAAGCCGGCATTGACCATCTCCATGGCCACAGCGGCATAGCCGGTGAGATCGGTATGGTTCCCGATGATGATCGTCGTTTTGGCCGTGGGGGGTGGGGTTGTCTTCGTGGGTGAAGTCGTTCCCTCACCATCTCCACCGCCGCATGCGGCGAGTAGGGGAATGATCGAAATGAAGATCACGAGGATAGGCAGCGCGATTCTCGGGAGACGCTTCATGGGCCACCTCCTTGCGATTTGTGTTCGGTGCCGCCTTGTCGGCGGCTGTTCTTTCTCTCCGGGGATCGCAGTCGAAATGGAAAGAACGGACTTGCCTCTGGGCCCCTTTCGGCGATGACTCGGCCTTGAGAATGTTCTCGCGTGGGAGCGGTGAGAACAATATCCAGTGGTCTGGATTATCAAGATGCGCGCTTAGGGGCATTATATCACAATCCGGATACCCGGTGCACGATGATCTCTCACCCAAAAACGGCGATCGAAGAAGAGAGTGCACAAGACACGTCTCTCGGGGGAATTGGGGTGTCCCCCAAGAAAACCATTTGGGCGGGTGGGATCGGAGAAGCCGGATCGTTCATGGGGGTGGGGGAATTCCGGGACGAGGCCGCAGTGGGGTAACCATATGGTTAGTCACCCGAGGGTGAAGGCTACAAAGCTGAATCGCTCTTTTCGGGTCTCATGAAAGTGCGGACTTGATCGCTTCGGCGACCGTATTGACCGGCCGGAGGGCGATCGTATCGGGGAAGGAGAGATTCGAGGGAAGAGCCGAGGGAAGAACACAGGTCTCGAACCCGAGTTTGGCCGCCTCGGCAACGCGCCGGTCCATCTGAGAAACCGGCCTGAGCTCCCCGCTCAAACCGATCTCCCCCACGGCCACGAGACGGGGATTCACCTTCACATTCCGATAGCTCGAGGCGATGGCCAGAGCGATCCCCAGATCGGTCGCCGGCTCGCTGATCTTGACCCCCCCTACCACGCTCACGATGATATCCTGATCGGCGAGAGGAATCCCGGCGCGCCGCGACAGCACCGCGGCAATGACCACGAGGCGATTGAAATCGAGTCCGTTCACGGTCCGGCGCGGCATCCCGAAATTGGTGCGATTGGTCAGCGCCTGAATCTCGACGAGAAGCGGCCGTGTCCCCTCCAGCGTGGGCACGATCACCGATCCGGCGCTTCCTTCGGCCCGATGGGAAAGCAGCGCCTTTGAGGGATCGGTCACTTCAAAGAGCCCCTGATCCCGCATCTCGAAGATGCCGATCTCGTTCGTGGAACCGAATCGGTTCTTCACGCTGCGAAGGATGCGGTTGGCGCTGAAATGTTCCCCTTCGAGATAGAGCACCACATCCACCATGTGCTCCATCACATGCGGGCCGGCGATGGCCCCTTCCTTGGTCACATGCCCCACCAGAAAAACGGGCGTGCCGCTCGATTTGGCCCACTGCATGAGGCGAAGGGTACACTCGCGCACCTGACCGATACTCCCCGCCGCCCCCGCCCCCTCCACCGCCACCGTCTGAATCGAATCAACGATGGCAAGAACGGGCTCGAGCCTCCGGGCTTGATCGAGGATCGCCTCCATCCGCGTCTCGGCGAGAACAAAGATGCCCTTACCGTTCACCCCGAGCCGCTGCGCCCGGAGCTTTATCTGAGAAATGGATTCCTCACCGGAGACATACAGCACCTTGCCGCTCCCCCGGGCAAGGGCCGCCGCAGCTTGAAGGAGCAGGGTGGATTTACCGATCCCCGGATCCCCCCCGATGAGGATCAGTGATCCGGGGACGATCCCTCCCCCCAACACCCGATTGAACTCAGAGAAGGGGAGCAACAGCCGGGGAGTCCCTTCGAGAGAAACGGCATCCAACTCCTGAGCCGGAGCAGATGGCTCCGTAGAGACCGGGCCCGAGATCACTTTCTCCTCATAGCAATTCCATTCCTGACACTGCGGGCACCGGCCGATGTATTTGAGGCTTTCGTTCCCGCAGTTGCGGCAGACAAAGATGGTCCGTGATTTAGCCATGGTCCATCCCCCTCGGCGGGATATTTTCTCCATCATAGCAAAAAAGGGAAGCCGGGTGACGGCTTCCCTTTTCTCGTGCGTCTCGAAGATCCCCGCCTCGCGCTAGCCGGCGGAGGATGTGGCGAGCGATGCCGCCCGAAACACGACCGCATCCCCTTCGCGTTCGAGACGGATTGTATCCCCTTCGCGGAACTCGCCCCTGAGGAGCTTCTCCGAGAGGGGATTCTCGATCATGTTTTGAATGGTTCTCCGGAGCGGCCGGGCGCCGAACGTCGGATCGAAGCCCTTCTCAGCGATCAGCTCCTTCACCTCTTGAGAGACATCCAGGCCGATCTCCTGCTCCTTGAGCTGAGCTCTGACCTGATTGAGCATCAAATCCACGATCTGGATGATATGCTCCTTCGTCAGCGCATGGAAGACCACCGTCCCATCCAGACGGTTGATAAACTCGGGCCGGAAGACCTTCTTCATCTCTTCGAGCAATTTGTCCCGCATCCGCTCGTAAGAGAGCTTCTGAATCTTGCTTTCATCGGCCCGGCTCACAAACCCGATGGTGCCTTCCTTCTTGATGGTCTCGGCCCCGATGTTGCTCGTCATGATGATGATCGTATTGCGGAAATCCACCCGCCGGCCCTTGGCATCGGTCAGGTGCCCATCATCGAAGATTTGAAGGAGAATGTTGAACACATCGGGATGGGCCTTCTCGATCTCATCCAGAAGGATACATGAATAGGACTTGCGCCGCACCGCTTCGGTGAGCTGCCCTCCCTCTTCATAACCGATGTAACCCGGCGGTGCACCGACAAGCCGTGCCACCGTGTGCTTCTCCATGAACTCGGACATATCCAGACGCACCATGGCATCTTCACTGCCGAACATGAATTCCGCCAGCGCCCGAACCAGTTCGGTCTTGCCCACCCCCGTGGGACCAAGGAACATGAACACGCCGATAGGCCGCCGCGGGTCTTTGAGCCCCGCCCGTGCCCGTCTCACAGCCTTGGAGATGAGCTCGATTCCTTCGTCCTGCCCGATGATCCGTTTGTGCAAAGCCTCTTCCATTTGCAGTAGACGAGCGGATTCATCGCGGGCGAGCTTCGTCACCGGAATCCCCGTCCACATGCTTACGACTTCGGCGATATCTTTTTCAGTCACTTCCGCCTTCGCTTCCTCCCGCCCCTGCTTCCATTCCTGCCGCAGCTTGGCGATCTTCTCCTCCAGCTTGAGCTCCCGATCCCGCACTTCTGCCGCATACTCGTACTGTTGATTGGCGATGGCCTGTTCCTTCTCCCGCCGAACGGCCTCCAAGGCCTTCTGAAGCTCCGCGAGCGAAAGCGGCGGGGTCATATTGGCGATGCGAACCCGGGAACCAGCTTCGTCAATGAGATCGATCGCCTTATCCGGGAGGAACCGATCCGGGATATACCGGGAAGCCAGAGAGGCCGCCGCCTTCACCGCTTCATCGGTGATCGTCACTTGATGGTGCTCCTCGTAGCGGGACTTGATGCCGCGGAGGATTTCGATGGTTTGCTCGATGGTCGGTTCCTCCACCAAGATAGGTCCGAACCGCCGCTCGAGCGCCGCATCCTTTTCCACATACTTGCGATACTCATTCGCCGTGGTCGCCCCGATGCACTGGAGCTCACCCCGGGCAAGAGCCGGCTTGAGAAGGCTGGAGGCATCCACCGCCCCCTCCGCCGCCCCGGCGCCGACAAGCGTGTGAATCTCGTCAATGAAAAGCATCACGTTGCCAGCGGACTTGATCTCCCCGATGACCTTCTTGAGGCGTTCCTCGAACTCACCCCGGTACTTGGTTCCGGCGACAAGCGCCCCGATATCGAGCGTAACCAATCGTTTGCCCCGGAGAGTATCCGGAACATCTCCCGCCACAATGCGATGGGCAATGGCTTCCACAATGGCCGTCTTGCCGACCCCCGCCTCACCGATGAGAACGGGATTGTTCTTCCGGCGCCGACTGAGGATCTGGATCACCCGTTCCTGCTCTTTCTCCCGCCCGATCACGGGATCGAGCTTTCCGGCAGCCGCAGCCGCCGTGAGGTCTACCCCCAGTTGATCGAGCGTAGGGGTCTTCGTGCCTGCCGCGGCGGCCGCTGCTCGCGTTCCCGCCCCCGCCCCCACCCGACTCTGCGGCATACTATCGCTCAAGAAACGAATGACTTCACTCCGGGCCTTCTCCAAGGTCACGCCGAGGCTTTCCAGTACTCCCGCCGCCACCCCCTCCCCCTCTCTCAACAGCCCCAGCAACAAGTGTTCCGTACCAATATAGTTGTGATTCAAATGCCTTGCCTCGTCAACGGCAAGCTCGATGACCTTCTTCGCGCGAGGGGTCAAGCCGACTTCCCCGTGGCTCTTGCTCTCCCCCCGTCCAATGACAAACTCCACAGCCGTCTTGACCTTGGGCAACTCGACACCAAGATTGGCCAGCACCTTGGTGGCCACCCCCGTTCCCTCACTCACGATGCCCAGCAGAATATGCTCCGTGCTGATATAGCTATGGTTGTAACGCTGGGCCTCTTCTTGCGCGAGTGCGAGAACCTTGCGGGCTCGTTCGGTGAATTTATCGAAGCGGCTGGACATCGCTCCCCCTGCTTTCCATCACTAGCTCTACAACATATTATACGCTTGAGACGGACAAAATTCAAAAATGCACACCCTCATTCTCAAACGCAGGTTTCACCCCTTTGCCTCCGGGAAAAAGCGAAGGGGAAAATGCGCCGGGAGGCCATCCCAAATGTGAACTCGAGGAATTCTGTGAGGCTACCGCTTCACGCCCAAGATGATCTCGCGATCATCGATGCGATGCGTTTCGACATACGCTCCCGGCGGCGGATCCCCGAGAACGAGCTCCCGCGAAAGGGTCTCCTGACGGATATACTCGCCGAACTTTCCCACCACCCGAACGATCGATTCATCGGCCCGGTAGTAGGTCTCGATGTGATCGGCGATCTCAAAACCGGCGGCGCGCCGCATGGTTTGAAGCCGATGCACCAGTTCCCGTGCCAATCCCTCATCCGCAAGCTCCGGCGGGATATCAGTGGTTACGCCGACCACCCACCCCCCATCCTCCGCCACCGCATATCCGGCTTTCGGCTTCGTTGAGACGAGGACCTCTTCGGGAAGGAGGGTTTTCCCGGCTACCTCGATCACCTTGCCCGCCCTGACCGCCGCGGCCACTTCAGAAGGGTCGAGCTGGGAAAGACCGGCGCGAATGGCGCCCAGATCCCGACCGTATTTGCGCCCCAAGAGCGCCAGATTCGGTTTGATCTCGAAATCCACCAGCGCGGATTCGTCAACAACGGCCAGCACCGATTTCACATTCAGCTCGTCCTGCAATTGGGCCGCCAGCCGACGGATGGTCTCCGCTTCGGAATTCGAACGGGCTTTGACGATCAACCTTTCGAGAGGTTGCCGCACCTTGATGCCCGCCTTATTTCGAGCGGCCCGGCCAAGGCTGGCTATTCTGATCACCAGCTCGATATCGGCGGAAAGGCGTTCATCAATCTTGCTCCGGTCGGGCACGGGGAAATCCGCCAGATGCACACTCTCGGGGGACTCCGGGTAAGGGGTTCGCACCAAGTTCTGGTAGATCTCCTCGGCTAGGAACGGCACAAGCGGGGCCAGAAGCTTGGCCACCACGGTCAAGCATTCGTAAAGCGTGGCATGGGCAGCGAGCTTATCCGAATCGTTCTCGCTCTTCCAAAACCGGCGGCGGCTGCGGCGGACATACCAGTTGGAGAGATTGTCCACAAACTCCTCGATCTTCCGGCCGGCAAACGTGGCATCGTAGTTTTCGTACGCCCTATCCACTACCTCGATGAGTCGGTGGAGCTCGGAAAGAACCCAGCGATCGAGCTCGCCGCGCGTCTCCGTCCCCTTCACCCTCCGTGGATCGAACTTATCGATATTGGCATAAGTCACGAAGAAGGCGTAGGTGTTCCAGAGGGTGAGATGGAAGCGGCGAACGCCTTCCAGAATCGCTTCGGATGAGAAACGGCGCACATTGCCCGGCGGCGAAGCGGTGAGGAGATACCATCGAACGGCATCCGCGCCGAACCGGTTGATCACTTGCCACGGCTCGACCACATTGCCCCGAGATTTGCTCATCTTCTCGCCTTCGGCATCGAGGATATGTCCGAGGCAAATCACGTTCCTGAAGCTCGGCGTATCGAAGAGGAGCGTGGAGATCGCGTGAAGGCTATAGAACCACCCGCGCGTTTGGTCAATGGCTTCGCAGATATAGTCCGCAGGAAAACGTCCGTCCGAAAGGAGCGTGGCGTTCTCGAAGGGGTAATGGAACTGGGCAAACGGCATGGCGCCCGAATCGAACCAGCAATCGATCACCTCCGGAACGCGGCGCATGGTGCCGCCGCAGGCGCATCGGAAGGTAATCCCGTCCACCCATGGCCGGTGGAAATCCGGCTCCCCGACGATGCCCGATACCTCTGGCTTCCCCTTGAGTTCCTCAAACCCGCCGATGCAATCGAATTTGCCGCACGATTCACACCGCCATACCGGCAGCGGAGTCCCCCAGTATCGCTCGCGGGAGAAGGCCCAGTCCACGTTGTTCTCGAGCCAATCGCCGAAGCGCCCGTGCTTGATGTGCTCCGGATACCAATTGATCCTCTCGTTGCCCTTCAGGAGAGCCTCTTTCCGGGCGGTCGTCTTGATATACCATGCGGGCTTGGCATAGTACACAAGAGGGGTGTGACACCGCCAGCAGAACGGGTACGTGTGCTTGATCGTGTCCTTGCGGTGCAGAAGGCCGCGCGACTTCAAGTCCCGCAGGATGAGCGGGTCAGCCTCTTTGACAAACTTGCCGTCCCACGGCTTCCCGTTCGCCTTCATGGAACCGTCGAGATCAACGGTATGAACCACGGGAAGATCCCAAGCCATGCCCAGATCATAGTCATCTTGCCCGTAGGCAGGGGCGATGTGGACGATCCCTGTGCCCTCCTCCATGGAGACAAAATCCGCCGCCACTACGCGGTTGGTCGCTCCAAGGCTTCCGCGAACAATGAACTCTTTTCGGGGCTCGAAGAGCCGCTCATAACATACCCCGACGAGATCTCTCCCCTCGAATTCCGAGAGCATCTCCCATTTGCCCGCACCGAGGACTGTATCGAGAAGCTTGCGGGCCATGATCATCTCTTCCGGCGCGCCTTCAGGGGGAGCCGTTCGCACCCGGGCATAGATTTCCTCGGGATGAACGGCCAGGGCCACATTGGCGGTGAGGGTCCATGGGGTGGTCGTCCATGCCAAGAGATAGACCACCGATTCCCCTGTAACGAACCGAACCCCTGAGCGGCGGCAAGCCTCCGGATCAATTCTGAACTTCACGTACACCGAGGGATCGGGGGTATCATCTTGATACCCAAGGGCCACTTCATGGGAGCTGAGGGAAGTACCGCATCGCGGGCAATGGGGGGTCACCCGGTAGCCCTGATAGACCAATCCCCTATCCCAGAGTTGCTTGATGAGCCACCAACACGTCTCGATGAACGTATTGTTGAAGGTGATATAGGGGTGCTCCAGATCCACCCAGAAGCCGATGCGTTCGGTAAGCTTGTTCCACTCACCGATGTTGCGGGTCACACTCTCGCGGCAGAGCTGATTGAACCGTCCGATCCCGTATGCTTCGATCTGAGTCTTCGATGTGAAGCCGAGCCGCTCTTCGATCCCCAGTTCCACGGGCAAACCATGGGTATCCCATCCGGCGATCCGGGGCGTATAGAACCCCTTCATCGCTTTGTACCGGGGGAAGACATCCTTGAATACCCGCGAGAGCACATGGTGAATCCCCGGCGGGGCATTGACCGTCGGGGGGCCTTCATACATGATGAATTTGGGACCGCCCCGGCGCTGTTCCACACTTTTCTTGAAGATTTGCGCTTCTTGCCAGAACCGGAGAATCCGTTCCTCGAGGGCCGGGAAATCGGCTTGCGGATCAATCGGACGGAACATAGATGGAGGGCTCCAGCACCTTCAGGATCACGGGCGCTTCTTGGGGGAAATGACCACCTTGCGCCGCTCACCGTACCCGACGCTCCCTGTGGTGACATCGGGGTCATCCTTCAGCGTCAGATGCACGATCCGGCGCTCCCAAGCCAGCATGGGTTCGAGGGTGATCGAACGGCGATTGGCTTTCACCAGATCAGCGATCCGAATGGCCATGTTCTTGAGCTCTTCCTGACGCCGCATTCGGTAGCCCGCCACATCGATGATGGCCCGAACCTCCCCCTTCACTTTCCGGGAGGCGATGAAATTGACCAGATACTGCAGCGCCGAAAGGGTCTGCCCCCGGCGGCCGATGAGCATTCCGGGATCATCGAGCACGATGTTGAGCATTTCCGGGGATTCACCTTCCGCAGGGTGCTGAACCTCCACCCTCGCCGAGACTTTCATCAAGGCGAGGAGTTGCTCCACCACTTCCTTCGCCATGCTGGGAGTCGCTGCGGGGGTAGCGGTGCCCCCCGGCGGAGGGGCCGGAGGAGGAACTGCGGCTTTCTCCGGAGGTGCGGGGGCCTCTGTTGCTGCCGTCAAGGGGATAACCCTCACCCTCGCCTCCCCCGCGCCAAAGCCCAGAATCCCCCGCCGAGCCTCTTGGAGAACCTCTATTTGTACCTGTGACCGGGTGAGTCCCATCTTCTGAAGCGCCGATTCGATCGCTTCTTCCACGCTTTTCCCGCTTACTTCCAGAGCTTCCATTTTCGGCTCCTTCCCGTAGCCTTCTGATTCTTTTCCGGTGCAGAATCCGGGGCCGATGGGGACAAGGCTTTCGGCGGCTTCTTCGCGCTTGACTGATTGGGCGCACTGCTGGCACTCGCCCCCGCAGATGCGGCGGCCGGGGCCTTCCGCCAGAACGCAATCCGAATATCGCCCCAGGTTCCCATAATGGACCGTTGCACGACCATCCGGAAAAGGTTAGACACAACGATATAAAGCGGCAACCCGCTGGGGAAACCGATGAAAATGATACCAAACATCAATGGGAACAGATACTGCATCATCTGCTGGGTCTGCTGCTGTTTGGGGTCCGGCGAGGGCGTGGCGGTCATTCGCTGGGTAATCCACATGGTCAGCATCACCAGCAGCACCAAAATGAAGTTCGGTTGGGCCAGATTGATCCCCAAGAAGATATGATCCGGCGGAATTCCCTTCTGGATCACCGGCGAATCATAGAGGTGGGTTGTCAAACCCAGCAATCGCTCCGGCGTGATCGCCAGCGCATTGGTGACGGACTGATAGATCGCGATCCAGAAAGGCATCTGAATGAAAAGGAGCAAGAACGGCGACATGCACCCCATGGGACTGATGCCGTGCTCCTTGTAGAGTTTAAACATCTCTTGCTGAAGCCGCTGCTTATCCTTGGCGTACTTCTTCTGAAGCTCCTGCATTTTGGGCTGGATCGCCCGTTGCTTGGCCTGCATGGCCATCATGGACTTGGTGGATTTATACGTGAGCGGGAGGAGGATGATATTGATGATGAGCGTCATGAAGATGATGGCGACTCCGTATTCCCCGCCGAATATATGCGAGAGCCATACCAATCCATTGAGGATCGGTTCGAGAAGGGCTTTGTTCCAAAGTTCGATCAAGGTGTTTCCTCGTTATGGATTGAGGTCTTTGGACCAGAGTTCGAATCCCGTCTGAGCGTCCAGGGCAAAAAGCTCATCCTTCTCATTTACGATGTAAATGATCTGGTCACTTACGATGGGATCCGCCACGAGCTTCTTCCCCAGTTTCCGAGGAGGCCACTTCTCCGTGCCTTTTTCGGGATTCAACCCATAGAGATAGCCATCCTTGGAAGCGATCACCAAGATATCTTCCCCCAGAGAAGCCGCCGCCCGGATCGGGCCCCCGGTGGCATACTGCCATCGGAGCTGACCCGTTTGAGCATCGAGGGCATAGACACTGTGATCGAGCGATCCGACGAAGATCATTCCGTTCGCATAGGCGGGGGTCGTCCAGAACCAATCACCGGCCTTGAAGGGCTCCGACCAAACCGGATCGCCGGTGTCCGCCCGCAGGGCATAGAACTTACTCTCGAAGGTACCGACGTAAAGGGTCCCGTCCACGATCAGAGGGGTGGAAAGGACCGGACCATCGAAATCCCTTGGCCATCCCGGAACCGCCTTCCCGGACTCAAGGTCCACCGCATACAGCTTGTGCTTGAGGTCACCGAAATAAACGCGGTTATCGAAAATGGCGGGCGTGCCCCAGATATCCCCTCGGGCTTTGAAAGGCTCCGCCCACAGCAGAGCACCATTGTTCTCCAGATCAAAAGCGAAAACCTTGCGGCCCGAAGCGACAATGAGCGGATTGCCGTCGGCGGGGTCAACGGCGGGCGTGCCCACGATAATCCCTTTGGTATCGTACCGCCACAGTTCGGCGCCATTCGTGGCATTGATGGCATAGACTTCGCCTTCATAAGAGGCAACATAGATGATTCCGTTCACGATCACGGGATTTGCATAGGGGATCAAAACCTGACCGCTACCCGCTTCACATCCCAGGAAACTCGCGGGCTTCTCGGTGGCCCGGGGGGTCAAGTTCCGGACGCTCTTATCGGATGGATCTACGCCCAGAAACTCTCCTTCGTGGGTAGCTACATAGATGATACCCTCCGAGATTGCCGGCCCCGCCCAACCATTCGGGGAGAACCTCCGGCCGGCGCACCCGTTCAGAAGGAATCCGCAAAGGAAGACTGTGAGGGCAACCGCAAGTGCTAGATTGTATCGAGAAAAAGTCATGAATTACCGACTTGGAACAGCACTCAAGGTGCTGAAAGATTCAATTTCTATGGAACCGGGTCGACTCCGCCCTTGGCCCATGGATTACACCGCATGATCCGCCATAGGGTCAACCACCCGCCCTTCCATATCCCGTACTTCCCGATCGCCTCATATCCGTATTCAGAACACGTAGGTACGTATCGGCACACGGACGGCAACGCCGGTGATATGAGCTTCTGGTAGAAACGGATCAGTGCCAGTGCAATCCTCTTCATCCGTCCTCACCCAAGAGATTGGCTCGCTTGAGGAGCTTGCGGAGACAGGCCTCGATCTCGCGGTAGGGCGCTTCCGCGGCCGCTTGACGGGCGATGATCACGATATCCCATCCCGGGGCAATAGGAAGCGGTTTGCTCGCCTCTCGAAGTAAGCGCTTCACTCGGTTCCGGACAACGGCCTTTCCGATCTTCTTGCTCGTGATCAGTCCGATGCGTGTGATCCCTTGAGCGTTGGGCCTCGCCCGAATTCCCATCAAATCGTCCGCCCAGAATCTGCCCTTTTGAAGGACCACCCTAAAATCGGAACTCTTCTTCAGCCGCTCCGCCTTCCCCACCCCTATCGCGCTCCCATTCACACGGTCAGTTTATGCCGCCCCTTCAAACGCCTCTGGGCAAGCACCTTCCGCCCGCCCTTCGTTCTCATTCGAACCAAAAACCCGTGGGTCCGCTTTCTGGCTATTCGCTTCGGCTGGAAAGTTCTCTTCGGCATTTTGCATATTCCTCAAAACGACACGTAGGGTATTATACCCCGATCTCTTCTCCTTGGCAATAAGTATACCGGCTCACCTCGATCGCTATGAATCAGCATGGAGAAAACCTAGAGGGCGGGCTGATACCCGATGAACAGCGCCCCCGGCCCGGCGCCATAGCCCATCACCGGACTGTAGTCGGTGAGGCGCATACTGAGGCATGAGAACTCCTTCTTGAGATGATCGGCCATGGTTTCAGCAAGATCCGGAGCATCGGCATGCGAGACGATGAAGTGCAACGGCTCCTCACCGGCATCCTTGCGAATGATTTCGACGATCTTCTTGTAGCCTTCAGAGCGCTTCCGGACCTTCTCCACGAGTTCCGCCGTGCCGTCATCTGTAATCCGGTTGATCGGCTTGATGTTGAGCATCGAAATGAGGCGCGCCTTGGTCTTGGACATTCTGCCGGTGCGGTAGATGAAACGGAGGGTATCGAGGAACATGATGCCGCCCGTTCGTTGCCGGGCCTTCTGAGCCAGTGCCACCAGATCATCGGGATTGGCGCCATTCCTCGCCTCCTTGGCCACCGCCAGTACGATGAGCGCTTGCGCCCCGCCCACCGTTTTGGAATCCACCACGCGGATATCGATGCGGGGGTCTTCTTTGCGGAGCATCTCCGCAGCCAGATTCGCCGTCTGAAATCCAGCGCTCATGGCGGAGGAAAGGGTGATGTGAAGGATGTTGGGCGAGTTCTGTGCCGCTTTGCGGAAGGCCTCCACCAGAAATCCGGGCTGAATGGCAGCGGTGATAAAGCTATCGGGATCCTTTTTGATGAAATCGTAGCATTCCTTGGCCGTGATCGTCACCCCTTCGAGGTAGGTCTTCCCAGCGATGGTAATGGTCGATGCCGGCACCACCTCGATCCCGTATTCCCGGGCCATATCCGGGGGTAGACAAGCGATGCTATCCGTCATGATCGCCGTATTGGCCATGGGAAACCTCCCCTTGAAATTGGGCTCGGCCCTTGCACCGCAGAATGCTCATGGATAGAGGGCCACCGCCCCCAAACCCATCCCCTCCGGCAGACCGAGCATCAAATTCATGTTCTGAACCGCCTGCCCTGCCCCCCCTTTGACAAGGTTATCAATGCAACTGACGACGATGAGCCTCTCGGTGCGCGGATCGAGCACCGGATGAACGAGACAGAAATTGCTTCCAAGCACTTGTTTGGTCTGCGGGGGCAAATCCACCACTCTCACAAACGGCTCATCCCGATAGAACTCTTTGTAGAGATCCCGAATCTCCCCGATCGCCACCCTACGGGTCAATCGGGCATAGCACGTGCTCAACATGCCCCGTGTCATCGGAATGAGATGGGGGATGAAGGTCAGGGAAACCTCTCGTCCGCCCACGAGATTCTGAAGCTCCTGTTTGATCTCCGGCAAATGGCGGTGCCCGCCGAGGGCATACGCCGATACGTTCTCGTTGGCCTCCGCGAAGTGGGTGGTCAGTGTGAGAGTCCGTCCGGCGCCGGAGACCCCGGACTTGCTATCGACGATGATATCCGGCTCGATGAGCCCTTCCCGAAGCGCCGGTGCCAAGGCCAGAATCGCACTCGTGGGATAGCACCCCGGATTGGCCACGAGCCGCGCCCCGGAGATCTCCGCCCGATAGATCTCCGGCAAGCCATAGACCGCCTCGGCCAGCAATTCCGGTGCGGGGTGGGTTTCCTTGTACCATTCTTTGTAGGTGCCGGCATCCTTGAGGCGGAAATCGGCGCTGGTGTCAATGACCTTGATATCCCGCTCGAGGGCCTTCACCACCGCTTCGGCGCTGGCCCCATGGGGAAGGGCGGCAAACGCTACCTCGACATCGCCCAGTTCGGCCTCAACCATCAGCCCGGAATCCGCCATATGGGGGAAAATCTCCCCGAGCCGTTGCCCCGCCCCACTCCGCCCCGTCACCGAGGCAAGCCGCACCCCCGGATGCTGTACCAAAATCCGGGCAAGGTCAATCCCGATATACCCCGTCACATTGATGATTCCAACATTCACCCGATTCATACTCCCCTCGTGAATGCCTTCGGGAGGCATTTTCTCGATGGCCCATATCCTCCGGCTCAATAGCGCCCAAGCTCCCGGAGCCTCCAATCGCTGATGCCGAAATAGTGGGCGATCTCATGCTTCACCGTGCTGTGAATCTTCTTCCGGATCAGATCTTCCGAATGATACCGCATCTCGATGGGTTTTTGGAATATGGTGATCCGATCCGGCAACACCATCTGATAGTTGTGTGTGCGTTTGGGCAGAGGGATCCCCTCGTAAAGCCCGAAAAGTTCATCCTTGCGTTTCATGCCGACCGATTCCAATTGCTCCCGTGTGGGCCAATCGGCAACGAGCACGACGATGTTCTCCAGAGCCTCTTTGAATTTCTCCGGGAGGTTTTCCACCGCCTCAGCGACCAACTCTTCGAATCGTTCACGCTCCATTGCGATCACCGTCAAGAATCTCGTCAGCGGAGGGACAAAGGCCCCTCAGAACGCAACCGGGGCAATCGGGGCGCCGGGCACGGCACACTTTCCGCCCGTGTTTCACCATGTTGATATGGAAAGCATATACGTCCTCGGGGGGCACTATTCCATCCAAGATCTCATGCGCCCGCTCAACGGAAACCCCTTTCCCGATCAAACCAAGCCGCCTCGAGACCCGGTAGACATGCGTATCCACCGGCATCGCCGGTCTGCCCAGGGCAAACAACAACACACACGCGACCGTCTTCGGTCCCACCCCCGGAAGCATCCGTAGCCAAGCCTTCGCCTCTTCGAGCGGCATAGAGGCCAGAAAAGAGAGATCCAGCGCTCCCCTTTGCTTCAGGATCGTCTGGAGGATCTTCCGGATTCGGTCCGCCTTGACCCGTGAGAGCCCCCCGGAACGGATCACCCGTTCGATCTCCGCGGCGCTGGCCTTCGCCACATCTTCCCACCGGCCGAAGGAGCCGATCAGATTTTCGAATGCCCGCTGGGAATTCACATCCGAGGTATTTTGAGAAAGGATCACCGCCACCAACTCCGAAACCGGATCCCGCCGGGCCTGCCATACGGGCCTTCCATACTCGCGGGCAAGAAGTCGGGAAATCTCCTGAATCTCCATCGCTCCCGCCACCGCTATCGGAGCCATCCCTCCGCAGAAAACGACTCAGGCGATGCCCTTCAAATGACACGTATCGTTCATGGAATTCAGCACGAGCATCCCCTCTCGAACACCGATCGTACTGATGGCTCCCGGGTCCTGAGCAATCTGCCAGAAATGGGAAAGATCCAATCCCAGAACGGTGCAAACGAAGACCCGGCAAACCACGACATGGGTGACCAGAATCACCGTCCGATTGGCATAGCGCGCCAGAACCGTTGCGATCACGCGCACAACGCGATCCCGAACATCCCCCAGCCCTTCACCGCCGGGGAATGCCGCAAGATGAGGAGACTCGAGCCACCGCTGATAGAGCAGTGGATCACGGGCTCGGGCTTCCGCCGTGGAAAGACCTTGCCATAACCCGTAGTCGATGTCTATTAGATCCTCCCAAGGTTCCACGGAAAGGCCGAGGGCAGCGGCAATGGCCTGAGCCGTCATCATCGTGCGCCTGAGGGGACTCGAAAGAACGGCACCGGCGCCCGATGGGGCCAATTTACCGGCGATGGCCTCCGACTGTTTGAGCCCGATCTCATCCAAAGGAATATCCGATCGGCCCCGGAAGCGTTCTCCCCGGTTCCATACCGTCTGCCCATGGCGGACCAAAATGATGCGCGTGCCGGCGTTCATATCTGAGGGGTATCTTAACATGAAGCAAAGGAGGGGGCAACCTTGGGAGATAGCGGCATCTTCGAGAGATCGGCCCTCCGAGGGGTGAACCAAAAACGGCGGTTGAAGAGGAGAGAGCACAAGATACCTCTCTCGGGGGATTGGGGTATCCCCCAAGAAGACCCTTTGGGCGGGTGGGTGGGATCGGAGAAGCCGGATCGTTCATGGGGTGTGGGGGAGTTCCGGGACAAGATCCGAAGTGAGGTGATCATATGGTTAGTCACCCGAGGGTGAAGGCGGCAAAGCTGAATCGCCCTTTTGGGGGGTGAACTCATCCTTGACAACCGGAAGCGCTTGATTGTAAGTTTAGGTGGAAAAAGGGAGGAAGGCGATGACGCCATCGGTTGTGACCGAGGAGATGAAGAGCTGGCTCAACAAGGAACTGAACCGCATTACGTTCGATGTGGAAAAGGTGCTCGTGCGCAGATACGTGGAAGCGGTCGAAGATCCGAACCCCCGATGGAAGGAATTCATGCCCCCGAGCATGTTCACCGCTATCTTCGCAGAGGGGGGGTTGGTACAATACCCCTTCAAAACGCCGCCGAAGCTCCTCGACGGGGGCGGGGAATGGGAGTTCTTCCGGCCGGTACGGATCGGGGATACGCTCACGGCCGTGCGCAAGATCATCGAGTATCAGGAAAAAGAGGGAAAGCTCGGGCACATGCTCTTCATCATCCGCGAGACCCAATGGACCAATCAGAAGGGCGAGCTTGTGGCCAAGAACCGGTCAACCTCGATTTTCTATTAGGAGAACACCCGTGAAGAAGCAGATCTACTTCGAAGATGTCGAAGTTGGCATGGAGATCCCTCCGCTCATCAAACATCCCACATCCGTTCAACTGGTCAAATTTGCCGGCGCCTCGGAGGATTTCAATCCCATTCACTTCGATAAGGACAAGGCGCTCGCCGATGGTCTTCCGGGCACGATCGTCCACGGCCGGCTCAAGAACGCGTTCCTGATCCAACTGATGACGGACTGGATCGGCGATGAAGGCATGCTCAGGAAGATCGCCATCCAACACCGGGGAATGGATTTGCCGGGCCACCCCATCGTCTGCAAAGGTAAAGCAACCCGGAAATACATAGAAGCGGGCCAGCACCTCATCGAGTGCGAGGTCTGGACGGAGAACGAGAAGGGCGAGAAGACCGCGCCGGGAACCGCAATCGTGAGCTTGCCGTCTCGTTCCACATCCAAGTAAACTCATCGTCTTCCCAGACCGATTGCGAAGGTTGGAAGGAATATGACCTCACCTGAACCCACGGGCCCAACGGACTTCATCCGCGCCATCATCAACGAAGACCTGAAAACCGGCAGATTCGGCGGCCGGGTGCACACCCGCTTCCCCCCCGAGCCGAATGGCTATCTGCACATCGGGCATGCCAAGTCGATCTGCCTGAACTTCGGCATCGCGGCCCAATACGGCGGCAAATGCAATCTCCGGTTCGATGACACCAATCCGACCAAAGAAGCGCAGGAGTATGTGGATGCCATCATCGAGAACGTGCGGTGGCTCGGCTTCGATTGGGAGGATCGGCTCTATTATGCTTCCGACTATTTCGAGCAAATGTACGAATACGCCGAGCAATTGATCAAAAAGGGCAAGGCCTATGTAGACGACCTGAGCGCAGAAGAGATCCGAGCGTATCGGGGAACCCTCACCGAGCCCGGAAAGGAGAGCCCCTATCGCAATCGCTCGGTGGAGGAGAACCTCGATCTTTTCCGGCGGATGCGTGCGGGGGAGTTTCCCGATGGCTCCCGGGTACTGCGGGCGAAGATCGATATGGCCTCTCCCAACCTGAACCTCCGCGATCCCGTGATGTATCGCATCCTCCACACCTCTCATCATCGAACCGGAGATAAATGGTGTATCTATCCCATGTACGATTGGGCACACGGGCTGGAGGATTCCATCGAGGGAATCACCCACTCCATTTGCACGCTCGAATTCGAGGATCACCGGCCATTGTACGATTGGTTTCTCGATCAACTCGGTATCCATCACCCCCGGCAAATCGAATTCGCGCGTCTGAACCTCACCTACACTGTGATGAGCAAACGCAAGCTCCTCAAGCTCGTGGAGGAAGGGATCGTGGACGGATGGGATGATCCCCGCATGCCGACGATCGCGGGGCTCCGGCGGCGCGGCTACACCCCGGAGGCGATCCGGGCGTTCGCCGAGCGGATCGGCGTGGCCAAAACCGATAGCACCGTGGATATAGCCCTGTTGGAACACTGCATTCGCGAAGACCTCAATAAGCGCGCTCCTCGGGTCATGGCCGTCATCCGCCCCTTGCGGGTGATCATCGATAACTACCCGGAAGGTCAGACAGAGGAACTCGATGCCATCAACAATCCCGAAGACCCCGGCATGGGCACCCGGAAGGTCCCGTTCTCGCGGGTGATTTACATCGAGAAGGACGACTTCCGCGAAGACCCCCCGAAGCAATTCTACCGATTGGCGCCGGGGCGGGAGGTCCGCCTCCGCTATGCTTACTTCATCAAATGCGTCGGCATCGTCAAAGATGCCGGAGGCGAGATCGTGGAGCTCCATTGCACCTACGATCCCGAAACGCGCGGCGGGGATGCCCCCGATGGGCGGAAAGTGAAAAGCACCTTGCACTGGGTCTCGGCCGCCCATGCCATCGAGGGCGAGGTCCGCCTTTACGATCATCTTCTCACCGTGCCGGAACCCAAAGAAGACGAGGGGCAAGACTTCATGTCATTCATCAACCCGAAGTCCCTTGAAGTGCTCACGGGATGTAAGCTCGAACCTTCGCTTGCGGGAGCAAATCCGGGGGAAAGCTATCAATTTGAACGGCTCGGTTATTTCTGCGTGGATAATCGATACTCCCGGCCCGATCATCTTGTCTTCAACCGTACCGTGGGTCTGAAGGATACATGGGCCAAGATCGAAAAGAAGGTGAGGTGAAGGGGCGCGCATCGCCGACCCGGGCTTTTATGATCATGAACTTCGGCGGCGAATGGCTCGAATGCCCGCAAGGCAAAAAGCGCCCATCATGATAATCGCTGTGCCCAAGGTCATCCGAAGAAGAGCGCTTTCATTGGAAACGCCGGCGGCCGATGCCCGATCCGTAGCGTGATACCCCTCGGCGCCGCAAGAGTCCCCAATGGCAATTTGCACCCCCGCAAATAGGGTCAAGCTCATCACAAGCCAAAGGGCCAGAAATATCTTTCGCCATGGCATGAGGGTGTTCCCCTTAAGCTTTTGGGCCCATTCTAAGATGAGCCCACCCCCCGGCGCATCGGGGATAACCCTCAAGTCCGCTTTCGTGAAGTGAAACAACCTCGGGTGGATAAAAGAAGGGGGCTTGCCCGTGGGTACCCACGGGCAAGCCCCCTTGAACTTCCTTCACCGCAGATTTATCGGATACCTAAGCCGGGAGCCTCCGCTTCAACATCAGCGCCGCTGCAGCGGCCAGCACTCCGACCATTCCGATCATACCCCATCCGGTCAATCCGGGTACAGATTGGCCCCCTGCCGTCCACATCACGGATATCCCCGCTGGATCACAATCTTCGCCTTCAAACGAGACCCTCGCTTCGAACACCCGGGTCATGGCGATATTACTGGAGACATCCCATCTGGCTTCACCCTGATCATCCGTCAGTTTGCTCCCCAGCGAAACGGGGTTCTGGGGATCCGTCACGTCCCAGAGTTCCACGGGATGACCGACGATCCGCCCCCCATCATCAAGTCGAAGCGTAGCCGTCAGGGTTACGGTCTGGTTCACCACAGGCGTCGTGTCACTGGCAGAGAGGTCCAGATCCGTGGTCTCGCAGGTGATCTCCTCACAGGGAGTGGTGATTGCCACCTCGGCATCGTCGTTCCGGCTCTGGCCGGTATCACCTTCGAGGAGCGTTACGGTGTTGGTAAGGATAAGTCTCTCGCATTCCTCCGCCGAGACATTCGTGATGGTCTTGGCAAACTGAATGCTACCGGAACCGGTGAGATGCCACGGACCGGGATCGGCCGGGATACACTCAAAGCCTTCCGGACAGTTCTCCACATCCGTAAGATCAGCCGACTCATCGATCTCCGTAAGGGCGGCATTGGAGGGCAACGAGAAACCGACCTTCGGTTCAGGACCATAGGCACAACCCATGTGGCCGGAATGATTGGTGATGGTGACCTTTGCCACATTTCGATAGGCGATCGCGCCCGCTACAGGCGCGAACAGAATCTCATAATCAAAGCAACGGGTTTCTCCGGGCTGAAGCTGAGTCTGGGGAATAATGGTCTGTGAGGCACCGATCAGGTCCTTGAATTGATTGCCCGGTTTCTGATATTGAACGCGATCCACAATCTTCAGGTTCTCCGTAACCCGATTCCCGGTGTTGGTCACACAGATCTGACCGCGCACCCCGATCCGGGTCACTTCCGAAACGGGCGAACGGGTCACTGTGATGGTGTACTGCACCGAACTGCTCTGCCCCTGACCGAGCTCGATCTCATCCGGAACCACGGATTTCTGAACCGCCCAGTTATACTCGACCGTTGTCTCTTTGAATCCAATCGCCGTCTTGCTGGCCTCAAGGCTGGTGCCGGTCTCACAGGCAGAAGCCGGACCCACAAACGGCAACGTCAAAGCCATAGCCAGAACCACTGCCGTGCTGACCAGCAAGAGTTTCTTCAGTAGTCGCATCGAAAAATCCTCCATCTACTTGAGCGCTACCCCAAGCATAACAGCGAAAAGACTAAAACTCAGTAAAAAACGGTTAACGTTCAGTCAAAGTTTTCGGGCAAGGTCTAAGCGCGGAACTTTGAAATAAAAGCGGGAAGATATCCCTCCCCAACGGGAAGGGATACCTTCCCACCAAAGACATGCCTGGGGCATGAGAATGCGTTCGCTTTCTACCGGGTGCGAGCGATCTTTCGCCTTCTCAAGGCAACAAAGCCCCCAAACCCAACGAGCCCCACCCCCATCAGCGCCACCGTGGCCGTTACCGGCACAGGGGGCGTTTGATCGCAGACATCCCCGATTCCATCGCCATCAACATCGGCCTGATCGGGATTATAAACTCCGGGGCAGTTATCCAGATGATCGGGAACCCCATCTCCGTCTGTGTCACAAATGTTCATCGCGCCGGGAGATGGGATATCGAAAATTCGGAAATCGGCGCTGTCCGCATCCGTATCGGAGCCGTTGGGACAGCGACCGCAGGATTTCCCTTGCCCGGGCACGGGGGCATTGCCCGTGCTTCCCCCATATACCACCCGATCGACCTCGCCACCATTCGAATCCTTCAGAATAATGCTATCTCCCTCCCGGTTGAGCCGGTTGTTAGCACTCACTTGTAACCAACCGCCAGCCGGAATGACGTCTGTGGCCGAGAGCGTTTTGAATGTGGAATTGCTATCGCTGAGTGTCCAGCCGTTCAAATTCACCTCGTCGGCGGAGGGATTATATAGCTCCAGCCAATCCCCGCTGGATTCATACGAGCTGAACTCATTGATCTTGATCGGAGGCGGCTGCGCCATAGCCGTGGACACAGGAACCAACGCCGATGCGAGGCCAAGTGTCAAACCAAACCCCAGGGATACCACAGCAAGCCTTTTTACCACTGATTTTCGTCCGGACATGTCTCTCCTTTCCCCCTCAGGTAAGAGCCTATCTGCCAAAAGCATATAGTCTCTAATTCTCGCCTATTATGCCACAAAATTACATCGATATTCAGTATAAAAACGGTAAATTTTCAGTAGAATTTTGGTTAAAACAAAGCCATAATCGAAGGTCAAAGGAGATCTAGCGTACGAGTGCCATGAAGATTAAAAAAGATTATATGTGATCATATTCCTTCGGGCCGCAGGAAACGGTGGGGGATGTCGGGGGTAACTCCTCAGTTCCGGATAGAGCTCAGGGCCTTTTGAGCCATTTCCCCACCGCCTCCGCCAATCGGCCGCAGGGGAGACGCACCATACGGCAAGACGGAAGCGATCCGAGGAAGACCGAGGCATAGCTCTTGTTCACCAATCGGGAATCTAAGACAACCATCGCCCCCCGATCACGCTTTGAACGAATCAGCCGACCGAACCCCTGTTTGAATCTCAAAGCTGCTTGTGGGAGGGCATAATCGTTGAACGGGTCTTCGAACATCTCGGAACGCGCGGCAAATACGGGATCGGTGGGAACGCTGAACGGCAGGCGGACGATGACTACGAGGCTGAGGGCATCGCCCACCACATCCACCCCCTCCCAGAAACTGGCCGCTCCCAACAACACGGTGCGCGGATTCTCTTTGAGACGCGAGACGAGCTTGCGGGGAGAGCCATCAACCCCCTGTCCTAAGACCAAGATATCATTTTCCTCCAGCGGCCCCGCGATCGCCGCTTGAACGGACCGGAGGGCGGCATGCGAGGTGAAGAGTATGAGACTCCTCCCTTCGGCCGAACGGCACAGCTCGATCAGCACTTTTGAGAGCATCTCCGGATACCCGGCGCGTCCCGGCTCCGGAATATCCGTTGCCAGATAGACCGCCGCCGCCTGCTCATAATCGAAAGGTGAGCCCAACAGAAGCTCGTTCGCCGCTTCAAGACCGAGACGGTCCTTCACATAATCAAATCTCCCTTGGGTACTCAGCGTCGCGCTCGTGAGCACTACGGTATCCTTCCGGGAATAAAGCACCCTCTCGAGAAGGATACCGACCTCCAGCGGCGCTGAATTCAGTGTCACTTTATTGCTCTTTCTCCCTAAAGTGAGCCAATGGACCGCAGAATCTTCGGGATGCAGAATCAGCGAATCCACACGCCTCCGCAACTCCTGCGAATTGTTGATCAGGGAAGCCAAATCCGCTTTGATGGTTTCGGGAAGGGGCTCATTTTCAACCATGCCCCCGATCTTTTGAAGGGCCCGGATCAGACCATCGAAGGCCGCGATGAGGTTATCGCAACTGATTTCAATATCCGACCATGCCGGTTGCGCCCGCAGTGCGGGGGTGATCCGGAGCGCAAGATCGTATTCCCCCTCGACGGCGGTGTAATTTCGGATGAACTGCCCCAACCCCTCGAAGAAGTCCTGAGCACGCGCTCGCACCTTCGCTACCATGGCCCCCGCTTCCGAGCTCAACCCGGTGAGCTCTTGATTCCCGGGAACAAGGCGCTCTAGATGAACCAACAAGCCCGATGGGCGTTCCCTGGATTCATCCCGCATTTGACCGAGCAACTCGGAGACCTCGGTTTCCAGCACATCCTCGCCGAGTTGCTCCGTGGCCACATCTTCTAGATGATGAGCCTCATCCACAATGAGATGCCGGTATTCCGGAAGGATTTGGGCCCCCGAAGCAATCTCCGAGAGGAGAAGGGCGTGATTGACGATGATCAAATGGGCCCCCGAAGCTGAAGCTCGGGCACGATGTAGAAAACACAGACCTCGCTGATAGAACGGGCACTTTCTTCCGAGGCAATCGTAGCTCTGGGCCGACACGCGGGGCCAGAGAATGGATTCTCGCCCGTCCAGATGGATCTCGGCGCGATCCCCGGTTTGGGTTGAAGCCAGCCACACCTGAATCCGAGCCATCATCTGCACCGCTTCGGGAGAGAGATTTTCCGCCCGCCGCTGGGTATCCCACCGCCGAAGGCACAGGTAATTCGTCCGGCCCTTCACCTGAGCCACCTTGATATCAAGCTCGAGGGCGCTCAGGAGGGTGGGAATATCCTTCCCCATGAGTTGTTCTTGAAGAGCGATGGTATGGGTGGAGATCACCACCGGTACGCCGTTCTGCCGGGCGAACAATGCGGCCGGCAGAAGATAAGCCAGCGACTTGCCCACACCGGTGCCCGCCTCTACGATCAAATGCTCCCTCGAATTGAGGGCCTCGGCCACAGCGCGGGCCATTTCAATCTGCGGGGGCCGTGGTTCGTAGTCCGGAAACGCCCGTGCCAGAACACCGTCCGCTTCGAAGAGACGTTCGATCGCATGGATATCCAGCGGCACGATCTCCCGTTCGCCGCTCAAAGGCTTTGTAGAATACTCCATGGGCGGCAAGGAAATCGTGTCCCTGAAAGATTTTCCGGCCCGGAAAAGCGCGCCGGAGCGCTCCTCGTCCACTGCGGCCAGAAGCGCGCCCACCCACCAATCCGCCTTCCGGGAAAGCCGCACCATCTCGTCCAGCACGAGGGGATCAAGGGCATACAGACGCTCGAGCAAGATGGCAAAGACATCCTTCACCACTTCGGCATCGGCCAGCGCCCGATGCGCCGAGGGCGTGGGCACACCGAGATGGGCGGCCACGGTCGAGAGGCTCCGTTCGCCCAACATCGGGAGGAGAAGCCGGGCCAGATCGAGGGTATCGTATACGGGATTGGAGAAAACGAGGCCCTGCTGAGCCAGAAAGCCCAGATCAAAACCGATGTTGTGCCCTACAATGGGATCGCTCCCCACGAACGAGCGAAGCCCCTCGGCAAGAGCCCCGAAAGGGGGAGCGGACTCAACCTCCCGGGGGGAGATGCGGCAAAGGGTGAGCACGCGATAGGGAATGGGGCGCTGAGGGTTGACCAGAGAGTGGAAGACCGCGATCCGCCGCCCCCCCTGAAACCTCACCGCCCCGATCTCGATGATGGCATCGCTCTCCGGGATCAAGCCCGTCGTCTCGAGGTCGAGGGAAACATATGTACGGTCGATCAATCGCATCCGTGCGCTCACCGAAAGATATCCAAAACGGCATCCCAACCCAGTTTTCCGAAATGGACGATCACGAGTTCCCGCGGTAAGCGGCCGATCCAACAATAGAGAAGGAATTTCCAGAACGGGTACCGGAGCGATCCGGCGGCGATCCCCACGAGGTCAAAGGGAAGGGGCAGAGAGGAGAACACGATGATCGCGACTCCGCCGTATTTCTTCATCCAGCGATCCACCCGTTCGTACGTGCCCTTATGCCGTTCTGCGATCACCGCCCGCCCCCACAGCCCCGCAAAATACGAGGTCGTCTCCCCGAGGGTGGCCCCCACGCTCGCCACGATGCCCAGACGGGTGATCTCGCCAAATGAGGTCAGCCCCATGATCCCGGGGGCCGCCGCAAGCACCGCCGCTCCCGGTGCGGGGAAGATGATCGTCATGTTGCTCACCAAGGTGAGCAGAAAGACCCCCAGATACCCATAAGTCCGGATTTGCGCATTCCAATCAATATCGAGACGCCAGAAAACGATGGACAAGGCGACGATGATGACCACAACGATCGAAAGCCCGATCTTCGTCCGGAGGCTCGTCTTGCGGAGCACGCCGGCGGCGGCTTCAAAGACGTTCTGATCGTCTTGCCCCTTGGGACCCTTCATCCAATCCATTTTTTCGCCACCCGATTTCCGCTCACACCGTGTGGGTGAGATACACCCGGAGGCCCATGTCCCTCAATCGGCGGTAAAGGAGTTCCCCCTCCGATATGTCGCCGACAAGCGCAAAAAGAGCGGGCCCCGAACCGGCCAGATGAACCGAAGGCGCACCGGCGGCAAGGAACTTCTCCCGATATGCTTCAAGACCGCTGAAGAAATCAAAGGCAATCTCTTCAAAGGTATTATACAGGAATTCCGCACGCAAGGGCCTTCCCGCCCGGAGTTCCCGGGCCAGCCGGGCCGTGGCCGCACCGGAGGCATAGTGCGCCCGTGTGAGCGCCCGATACAGCCGGGCCGTCTTTTGGGGGCCGGATTCGATCGTGGGAACGATGATGACCAACCAAACGGTCGGAAGGGGCTTTAGGGGCGTGATCCGCTCGCCGCGCCCCCCGGCCACCGCCGTGCCCCCCCGGATGAAGAACGGCGTATCCGAACCCAGCGAAGCCGCCATCTCTTCGAGCTCGCTCTCTGAAAGGGTCAGCTTCCAGAGGTCCCGCAACCCCCGCAGCACGGCCGCCGGGGCCGCGGAGCTCGAACCGAGTCCCGCCCCCCTCGGGATGCCCATTCGTTCAAAACGGATCCGAGCCCCCTGAGCGCAACCGGTCCTTTCCCGGAGAAGCTCCGCCGCCCGGAGGATCGGTTCGGTGATGAGATCGGGCCGATCTACAGCCGGATCCGTGCAAACAACCTCCATCGCCGCGGCCGGCTCCAGAGAGAGCTCATCGGCAAGCGCAATGGTCTGGAGAATACTGGCGATCTCATGGTAGCCATCGTCGCGTCTGCCCAGAACCTCAAGGGTGAGATTGATCTTGGCAAGCGCCGAAAGGGTGATCATGTCAATTCTCCTCCCACGACACGGACGATCGCCTCCCACTCCTTGAGCGAAAGGGTCTGTGCCCGCCGGGTGGGATCAACGTTGGCCCGATCCAAAATGGCCCCGGCCTGTGCCGGAGGGATTCCAAGTCCGTGGGCCAGCGAATTCCGGAGTTGCTTCCGGGGTGCGCTGAAGCCGGCCTTGACCACACGGAAGAACGCCTCGGGCGGCACTTCCACCGGCGGATGTTCGTACACGTCGATCCGCACGATGGCCGAATCCACTTTGGGTGCGGGATAGAAGCTGCGGGCCGGGACGTATCGCACCACGGTCGGGAGCCCATAGAATTGCACGCTCAGCCCGAGGATGCTGAGCCGACCGGGCCCGGCGCAGATGTTCTCCGCCACTTCCCGCTGCACCATGATCACCATGCGGGTGGGTTTGGTCGGTGCTTCCAGAAACCGGCGGATGGTTGGCGCGGCAATATAAAAGGGGAGATTGGCCACCACTTTGTAAGGCGTCTTCGCGGACGATGACCAGAGCGATTCCAGATCGAGCTCAAGGATATCGGCCGTGAGGATGGTCACGCGGGGTGAATCGGAAAACCTGCGGGAAAGCATGGAAGCTACAGCCGGATCGAGCTCAATGGCAATCACCCGGCCGGCAGATTCGGCCAGACGTGCGGTGAGCACCCCCAGCCCCGGCCCCACCTCGACCACCGTATCCGTGGGCTCGAGCTCAGCCGCACGAACAGAGGCATCGAGCGCCGCCGCATCGATCAGGAAATGTTGGCCCAGACCTTTTCGGGCATGGAGTCCGAACTCCCTCAAAAGCCTTTTGGTCTGGGCGAGGAGATGGGTTGCATCGTGGGGCAATGAATCACCTTTTCCCCTCATGGTACGGGAGGGGAAGGATATCACCAGAAGCGTTTGTCCACCATCCACCGCTCCACACCCACCTTCCGGATGCGCCGGAGGTTCTTGAGATGGGCATCTTCATGAACCGGTTGCAGAAACTTGAGGAGATCGCACTCCTCGAACTCATCGCATTCCCAGCACCCGTGGATATCCTTGTTCCGGCAACATTCCCGAATCCGGCAGAAGGGCGGCCCCCCTCCCCCCCGGCAGGCCCTCCGGCACCGGAACTTGACCATCGCGCCGAGCGTTTCATAGCACTGGGAATAGTTCTTGAACTCCTTGAAAGGCACGGCCGCCGCAAACCTATCGAACTTGTACCGGCGGAGCTCCTTGCGCAAATCGCGAGCGAGATCAGCGATCGTCCCGGCATATCCATGGCAATCGCCGCAGTACAGCCCGCAGTAGCTCACCAACTCGGATCGAAGTTCCATTCGAGATGACCTTCCAACCTGTGAGGTCGTGCACCCACCCTCGCTCCCAATCCCGTGGCTTGTGCCCCAAGTACAGCTCCGGCCAGGCAACCCTGCGGCACCCAGAGGATGCTACTTACCGCTGCTTCCTTCCGGACCTGACGGGGTTCATAGCGCTCTGCCGCGCAGGACCCGGCCCTCAACACCATCCCGGAGGCACAGTCCCGCGGAATCCGGATCTCAAGTGGGGATTCGGTCCCGCTATAGCGGATTTCGGGTACAGGACACCGCTAACTTCCCACCTAGCACGACCCCAAGTAGATGCTAAGGCCAACGGCCGGCGGTGTCAAGGAGCGATCTTCTCAGGGCTTCGGCCCCGCCGGGGCGGCATATCACGCTCGGCCGGAGGCGCAAATCGTATCGAAGAAGCGCTTGAGGATTCGGGCGGTGGCCCCCCAGATCACTTCGTTCTCGTAGTGGAAAAAGTAAGCCCGGTAGCGCTTATCGCCGGCCGTTTCGATTTCCTCGCGATAGTTCCGCTTATCCAGAAGGGCCGCAACGGGAACCTCGATGAGCCGCTGCACCTCCCTTCGATTGATGACGAAAGGATACGGGTAAGGGATGTGCCCTACGAAGGGGGAAATGACGAAATTGGTCACATAGGTCTTTTCTTGATCTAGCTCACCCAAGATCTCCACCACCGCCGGGTCAAGGCCGATCTCCTCATGTGCTTCCCGGAGGGCCGTATCCACCGGCTCCTCCCCCGGCTCCTGACGCCCGCCGGGAAAAGAAATCTGGCCTTTGTGGGCATCCACGGTCTCGGTTCGTTTGGTGAAGACGATGTAGTCCTCACCTTCCCTCGTGAAGATGGGGATGAGCACTGCGGCCGGGATGCCGCTCACATCGGCAAACCGCCGCCGTTCGTGCGAATTGAGGGCCCGGCGGATTCGCTCTTTCATCTCCATATCAACGCCTTCGCCTCGCCCAATCCCGGATAAACGGGTTCACCTTGCGCTCCATACCGATGGTCGTCTCCGGACCGTGCCCCGGATAGACGACGGTTTCATCGGGAAGGCTCATCAACTTCTCGAAGATCCCGTTCATGAGATCAGGGTAACTTCCGCCCGGGAAATCGGTCCGGCCGATGCTGAACTGAAAGAGCGTATCCCCGCTGAAAACGATTCCCGGACCGATCAGCACGATCCCTCCCGGGGAATGGCCGGGGATATGCCCCACGCTGAACCGGATCTCACCGATCTCAATGATATCTCCATCCCGCAAAAACTTATCCGCCACCGGCACCCGACTATAGGGACCGCCGCGCCGTTGCTCCGCTTCATGCACGGCGAAGCGTGCCCCCGTCTTCTCCCTCACATAGTCCACCGCCCCCACATGGTCGATGTGACCATGAGTGGCAACGATCAGCCCGACGCTCAGCCCGGTGCGGGCGGCGGCCGCCACGATCGCTTCCCCCTCCGCTCCCGGATCGATCACGATGCCCTCTCCGCTCCTCTCCGAACCCACGATATAACAATTGGCCATGTACGGGCCCACCACCAGAGCTTTGAGGATCACGCCTTTTCCCCCCGCGCCGGCACGAGCCCGGCCTTCGCAAAGTATCGGCGGTATCCGGCCACGGTCAGGCCAAGGTACATCCGTTCGTATCTAAGCTTCGGCGAGACGGTTTCCCGGAAGTATGCGCTCAACAGCGCTTCCATTTGCGCCGGGCTTTTCCCGGACTTCTCGGCCTCGAGGATGATCTTCCCACACTCCCGGATCTCTCTGGCCGCACGATTCATGAGTTCTTCCGGACTTCTACCCGTGCCCTCGTGCGCATAGAACACGAGCGCCGGCCGCCGCCGGCGGAGATCTTCGATGGTCCGAAGCGCCACATCGAGATCGAACCCTTCCGGACAAATGATCACCACCCCATCCACCTCGGGATAGTACATGCCGAGGGCATCGCCCGAGAAGAGCCCCCGGGTACGGTCATCGAAAAGACAGAAATGGTGATGCGCATGACCGGGCGAGAAAATCACCTCGAGGGTTCTCCCGCCGATATCGATCGTTTCCCCACCCCGAAGGGGAAGGACCCGATCCCCCGGGACAGAGATAATGGGGCCGAAGGTATCGGCGAAATTCTCACCGAACGTTTGTCGGTTCGCTTCGATCAAACGGGAAGGCTCCGAGAGATGGCGGGCTTGCCGTTCCATCACGAGAATTCTGGCCTGAGGCGCTCGCTGGGCCACGAGCCCGGCCCCTCCCGCATGATCGATATGGAGATGGGTGGGGATGATGTATCGCAACGCCGCAGGGTCCAATCCTAGCTTCTGTTCAAGGGTCTGAAGGACTATTCGTGCCTGAGCGCTCGAACCCGGATCGATGAGGGCGGGGAACTTTCCCATGACCAGATACGAGAGGCTGAACATGAAATTGAGTTCGGGATGGACTTCATAGATGTTCTCCGCGACTTCCCTGACGTTGGTCATGGCGCAACCCTTGGTTATTCTAGCACAAGGCAAATCCTCCCGCACGGCCAGAGCGCCGGTCACCGGCATAAAACCCAAAAGGAGCGATTCCGCTTGGAGCCTTCACCCTCAGGGTGAATGATTTTGATCACCTCACTATGGACCTTGTTCCGGAATTCCCCCACACCCCATGAGCGATCCGGCTTCTCCGATCCCACCCACCCGCCCAAAGGGTTTTCTTGGGGGACCCCCCCAATCCCCCCGGCTTAAGAGGTATCTCTGCACTCTCTTCTTCACTTACTTTCTTTGGG
>Ga0078972_1002836_pt1 | contig 55131 bp, 59 predicted proteins | sample YelNatPaOPGAMG01_FD_67568 | JGI IMG/M metagenome (GOLD analysis project Ga0078972, IMG submission 67568) | Hot spring thermophilic microbial communities from Obsidian Pool, Yellowstone National Park, USA - OP-RAMG-01 (SPADES assembly) (version 2) | ecosystem: Environmental > Aquatic > Thermal... | reverse complement strand
TCCCGTTTGAAGACAGGTAGCGGGATATTGCTGAACCCATGAGTGCAAGATTCTCCACGTCGACGCCTGAGTCAGGCTCGTCTAAAAGCAGGAGGAGAGGGTTTTGAAGCAGGGTCAGCATTAGCTCAGCCCTCTTAGCCTCTCCCCCGCTGAAGCCAACGTTGAAATCCTTGTCTAGAAGACCCTCCAGCCTGAGGAGCCGTGAATACTCTTCGAGAACCCTTTCAGCCTCATCCTTCGACAGGCCTTTTTTCTCGAGTATTCTTAACGCTAGGCTCCTCAGCCTGACGCCTTTCAACCTCGGCGGGAACTGGAAGCCTAGGCCTAGGCCCAGCCTAACCCTCTCCTCCATTGTTAAGCTAGTCAGCTCTGCCCCGTTGAAGACCAGGGATCCTGAAACAACTCTACACCTTTTGTCCCCGACTATCGCGTGTAGCAGTGTGGATTTTCCCGAGCCGTTGGGCCCCATAAGCAGGGCTAGTTCCCCCCTGTTGACTTGAAGGTCTACTCCTTTAATCACGGTTTTACCCCCGAGCTCTACGACGAGGCCTTTCAAATAAAGCATTTATATTACCCGCTTATTTCCCCGGCTTAAGATGGTTTAAAAAGGTTTAGCCTCAGAGTAACTCTGAAAAGTCATGTTTTTTCCTGCAAACACCTTATCCTCATAGGCTGGAGGGTAAGACCCGTGCTGAAAGAAAAACTTTATCTTACGATTTAACGCTTCAAAAACAATTGATCAGGGTGATGGAGGCATTCGAATCCCTAGAGAAAACGTATGATAAACATGCGGAAACATTAGTGCAGCCTAGGGTTTCTCATACTGGTTAGAGCCTGAAAGGAGGCTTTTAAAATGAGTTATGCAAAAGGTAAAAGAATTTTCGAAGAATACGGCTATGTTTTAGACTTCTTGGAAGAAGGCAGGGTTTTAAGCAGGGTCGGCAGGCCCGTGCACACGCCCTATGCACAGCTTCTCGGTGAAAACTATTTTACCCTGCTAGAGGTTTCTCTATTTCCCCATGTTAGGCTGGGGATTAAGGAAAGGGTTTTCATAGGTAAGGGGGAGAGGCCTCAGGTTAAGAACGTGCTTGGGCGAATAAGATATAGTGAGCTGACTCCTCAAGCCAGGTACATGCTTCCAGAGGTTGCAGAATTCATAATAGTTAGAAACGAGCCCAGGTTTATAGATCTTTTAAACAGTCTCCAATCCATCTCGCCGAAAATGCATGCGATAGAGCTTCTCCCAAGCATTGGCAAGATGAATGCTAAAAAGATTCTTGAGGAGAGAGCTAAGAAGCCTTTCATGTCTTTCCAGGATTTTTCAAGCAGGACTGGAATACAAGGGATTGCAAGGCTCATGGCGCAGAGGGTCGTGGAAGAACTGTCCACAGAAGTTAAATACCGTATCTTCACTAGAGACTAGAATGCTTCCTGTATATTTTGAACAGGATAATCTTTTCGAAAAAGAAGCTTCTTTCAGAAGCTTCTTCAACAAGGAAGCCTTTCTCCTCAAGAGTCCTCTTCAAACCGTCTACGTCTGAAAGGCTTGACTGCACCAGAAACAGTACACCAGTATCAGACAGTAAGGGAAGCACGTTTTTCAAAAGCTTTTTCGAGAAGGATGCGTCTTTCCCAGCGGCCCACGATAAATCTTCGACGGGAGACTGGTCAACCGGAAGATAGGGGGGATTGCTCACCACAACGTCGAACACCAGGTTGTCTCTGAACGCTGTTGCAAGGTATCCGTTCACGACGTGAACTACTCCCTGAAGCCTGTTCCTCTTGAAATTGTCTAAAGTGTTTTTACATGCCTCCATAGCAACATCTACCGCAACCACCTCAACGTTTCTGCGTGCAAGAACCAGTGAAACTATTCCGCTCCCGCAGCCTATTTCCAGAATCCTCTTGGCATTGACGTTTTCGACTGCATCGAGAACCATATAGGAGTCCTCTGAAGGAGGATATACTCCACGGTACACTTTAATTCTTAAGCCGTTAACAACTATCTCGTCCGTAGCTCAATCACATCCCCGTCCATAAGCTTGAAAGAGGAGCCTACTCTCAACGGCTTAGACGAGAAGCCGCCTCTCCATAATCTAGCATACTTCAGGTTTTCAGAAAGATCCTTATGGATTTTTAAAGCAAGCTCCTGAACAGTAGTTTCCTCATCAACGAGCAATGGCCTGCTGGAGGGTGAAACAGCAGAAGGAGGCTTCAAATATACTCGGATGAGGCCCGAGACCTTGAAAACCGTTTTTAAAACATCGTTTTTCAGAAACGTCCGTAAGCTGACTATAGAATCCTTTGGAATGCATAATTGATCAGCAGGTAATTCACCCTCATGGTTTTCCACTATTATTAGAAAGTTTTTCCTCTGCAAACCCTTTACTGAGCCTTCAAGCGTGTAGAGAGATGTGTATTCAGACAGCTGTATAATCCCGCTTTCCACACCCTTCTCCTTCATAAAACTTTTAACTTCCTCCTCAGACAAGAACCGCGACCTGTTCAACACCGTTACCCCGCCTGTTACCAAGCTTTTAAAGATTGCCACGGATTTTTTCGAAGCAACATAGATACCGAATTTTCTAAGCATTTCTTTAACCAGGTTAAACTCTTCATAAAGATTCTCAATGCTCAAGAGCACTATTATTAAATCCGATTTTAAGAGTATTGTCTGAATAAGCGAATACTTCTGCCTGCCCACCATGGACGGGGATAGAGGTATGAAGCTCAAGACAATATCTTCGAAACCAGTGCTCAAAGGTTTAAGCTCGTTCAGAGACTCAAGAATAAGGTTTTCGTCGAAAAGTTTCATGCAGGCTAGAAACTCATAGAGTAGTTTTTTATCCTCAGACAGTATTGCTGTCAATACGCTTGTATCGCCTTTTTCAAACGTCACCGCCCTGGTGCTACGCTTCTTTTTCTCAGTAATAATCTCTTCCTGAAGCCTGGATATTTGCCGTTTAACCTGGGCCCTAAGCTTCTCAGTGCCCTTGTGCTCAGGAATCATGGATAGGAATATCCTTAGGTTCTCAAGCTTCTCCTCCTTGCTCCTGGAGGCAACAACCTTCTTGTACTGGGCTTCTGCCTGCGGCGGAAGATTAGTAACCATTCCCCTACAAGGGAAACGGTTGTCGTAGGCTTAAAAACCTAGCCGCCGGCGAGCACGGCGCGCTAAAAACACCAGGATTATGGTCTTATCCCAGGGACCCGATCCTGGTCAGGTTGTAAATTATGCAGGGTATGAAGTAGAACTGCCACCCGTATTGGAGGAAGTGGACTATGTAGAGTGGTTTAAGCGTTAAGGCAAACCATAGGGCGAAGAGGAGCAGCGACACTAGGCTGGATGCAATGGCAAGCAGCCTGGGAACCCTGTTGCTTGGCCGCCGCTCCGCCATGCTTCCAAGGACATAGGTCAAGGTGAGAAACAGCCACTGGGCAAAACTCACCATATGCACAGCGGTCTGGTACTGTGGACTGGAAACGTAAAGCAGGAAAAGAATCATGGCAGGCACTAGAAATAATATTGAAGCAGGCAATACGAAGGGAATTCTAATCCACATCCAGTCGATTATCCCCATTCGGTTCACGCTTCTAACCACAGCGCGCGCTATTTTGGATAATATAGTATGCGGTAATATATATTACGGTCACCATTCTCTTCTAAACAGCAGGATAATGCTGCTACAACAGTTTAAAAGCTATCCCTCCTGCTGCTTTTTTATTAAAGCCTCTATCCCCAGCCTGGTCTTCCTGAGAAACCAGAGTAGGCTTCCGGCTTCCCTTGTTGACGGGGCTGATCGGCCAATAATGTTCTTCAAAGACCTTAGTGCAACGTTTTTCTTAACCTCTGGCAGGCTTAGAATGGAGAATATCTTTTCAGACTCGTAAAATATCCTGTCAATAATCTCTTTACTGGCTGGTCTTCGGAGTTTTTTAAACCGTTTCTCCTCCGAGTCTGAAAAAATCTCGTACATGAGGATGGATGCGGAGACGGCTAGGTTCATCACGCTGTACTCGCTGGAGGCAGGTATGTGAACAACATAGTCTAGCTGGGAGAGCTCCTCGTTCTTAAGCCCAATGTCCTCCCTGCCGAACACTAGGAATATTTTCCCCTCTAAGGGTCTGCAGAGCTCAACCATCTCTTTAGGAGAAACATACTGGCGTAGAATGCTTTCAGACGCTTTCCTGCCGGAGGTTCCGACGGCTATTGAAGGCTTCAACTCCCGCAATGCCTGTGAGAGATCCCTGTAAACCAGCTGGTTTTCAATGATTGCTGCACCATGAGCAGCGTAAAGCTTCGAAGAGTCCAAAACCTCTTTTCCAGGAGAGACTAAAACCAGTCTTCTGAAGGAGAAGTTCATCATCGTCCTTGCAATAAGGCCCACGTTTACCGGGTATTTTGGCCCAACCAGCACGATGTAATATTTCTCGCTTATCTCCAAGACTGGATGCTTCACCCGTAGCTGCTTTTTATCTTCTTCTACAGGGAGAAGCTTTTTAAACCGGCCTGCCGGAAGACAGACGGAAGGTTAGAGAAAAGTTGAAGCAGATGCCTTACACTAGGAAGGAATACATATCTAGAATACCCCAGGTTAGGGTTAGCAAGTTTAAACTGGGTAGGGCTGAAGATTTTGAAGCCGTCTTTAGGCTTAGGGTTAAGAAGCCGTCTTTAATAAAGCAGGAGGCTCTTGAAGCAGCCCGTGTCGCCGCCAACAAGATTCTTGAGGCAGAACTGGGTGAAACCGGTTACGTTCTAAGACTAATACCGTATCCTCATATTGTTTTAAGAGAGCACAAGATGCTTACTATGGCTGGTGCAGATAGGCTGAGCAAGGGTATGAAGAAGGCTTACGGGAAGCCTACTACGCTGGCCGCGAAGATAGAGGCGGGGGAACCTGTTATGGAGGTTTTCACAAGCCTTCAACATGAAAACACGGTTAAGAAAAGCCTTAAAACAGCCTCCTCTAAACTTCCTGTTGAAACTTTTATTGAAAAAGAGGTTGTGAAGAAAGGAGGAGAGGTTGATGAAGGAGAGTCATAGTAGGCTTGTCCTCGTCGGAGAGCCTCTTGCAACCGTGGAGGAGTTTTTTCCTGGAGACGGGACTTTTGAGAAGGACGGAGTAATATATTCAACCAGGGTTGGGAAGATTAGTGTTGACAAAAACAGGCGGGCGCTTGAGGTTGTTGAACTTAAGCCTCTCCTCGCGCCTAAGCCTGGTTTCAAAATCATCGGGAGTGTTACAGGTTTTTCAAGCCACTATGCTAGCGTTAAAATATTCTACATGAACGGGAATAGACTGAGCTACGAGTATTCTGGGCTGATAGGTAAGGAGAGTTTTGGAAGAAGCTACCCACGCTTCAGAACTGGGAGCCTGAGGAATTATGTTAGGGAGAACGATATTGTTTACGGTGAAATAATGTCAACGGTTAACGTGACTCTGCTAGACCTGTCGGCTAAAGAGTACGGCGTGGTTAAGGCGTACTGCAGTAATTGCGGGAGCCCCCTGGTGCTTTTTAAGAAATACTTGACCTGTCCTTCTTGCAAGACAAGGGAGAACAGAAAGCTTAGCGTTTTTTACGACGAGCCGGTTGAAAAGCTGGTGGCTAGAGTATGAGAATAGTTTATAAAGAAACCGGTAGAGGCAGCATAGTGCTCGAGGTATATGGAGAGACCCATACTGTGCTGAATCTTTTAACGAGCTATTTAAACACGAAGCTGGTTGAAGGATATTCTGCCTACAGGGTTGAGCATCCTCTCAAGCAGGAGGCTACGCTCTACATAAATGCAGGAGGAGGAGACGCTAAGAAGCTTCTTTTAGAAACAGTCAGGGTCTTGATTAAAGACCTGGAGCTGCTGAGGGAAAAACTCGATAAGGCTGTTGTAAAGACCTAGCTTAAAGCGTATCAGAAACATTTATAATAAGGCTGTTCTTCCAATAAGAACCCCTATGCAGATAAGGTTCTGTCCAAAATGTGGCACTAAGCTACAGATAAAAAGAGGCGAGAACAGTCTCCTGTATTCCTGCCCTAAATGCGGCTACGAGGAGCGTGCACACGTTGTTGAGAGAAGCGTGGAGACGGTTCGGAGAGACGGTGCTGTGAAAGTCGTCAGGAAGACTACGGATCTTAATCCGCTGCCGATTACTAGTGTTGTCTGTCCAAAGTGTAAGAATAAGGAGGCCTACTGGTGGATTACACAGACTAGGGGCGCCGACGAGAGCGCAACCCAGTTCTTTAAATGCACTAAATGCGGATATACTTGGAGAGAGTATTCTTGAATAAAAAGTATTAGGCCTTCTCCATTCTGGGTGCAATAAAGAAGGTTACTATGCTGTTTGGAGCGTCTTCGATGCTCTGAGTTATCTTCATGGGAAGATCCGTGTCGAACTCAAGCCTCATGTTTTCGCTGAAAAGCAGGGAAGAAACTATGCTACTAAGCCTTTTAAGATCATAAGAAGCTTTCGAACCCTCTTTTAAAACCGGGTTTACGAGATTCCCCTCTTCAGCCTTAAGGAGAACCTGGTATTCTGAGATTTCCCCCTTCGCGGAGAGCACGACAGCATTGTTCTCCACGCTTATGGAAACATAGTCTGAAATATGTTTCCCACTGTCAAGCAGATGTTTTATGGTTGAAACCTTCGTCTCGAAAGAGTTTCCAAGAGAAACTTTCGGAAGAGGAAGATCCTTATCCTCTGAGAAGAAAACAGGGATTGTAAAGATTCGTGTGAAATCGTTGCTAACTTTAAAGCTCACCCTGTCCTCTGTAAAAGACATCTCCAGTCTTTCAGATTTAGATTCAAACTTGAGAAGATTCAGCACGTCGCTTAAACGAATATTCGCCTTAAGGGGTTTTTTGAACTCGAATGTTTCGAAAGCCTCTTTCGAAAGCACTAGGTCGATCATAGAAACCTCCGCCAGGTCAAGGGCTCTTATGGAGAGGCCTTCCTCACTTATTTTAACCGGCGCCTCATCTATTAGAGAGGCTGTTGCTTTAAGAGCCTTACGAATAATCCTAGCATCATTTATTACGAGCCTTGCAAGGACGTTTTGAGACGACATGACTGTTCATTATAGTCTTAGGCGACTCCTTATATAGCTTGCTTTGAAAGACTCCTGAATGTTAATAAAGTTTCGATTGCAAACACATATAGGAGAAGGCTTTGAAAAATGACGAGTGAGAACGTCCTTAGGGCTGCGAGATACCCGTTTCTACCTGAGGCTAGGGAATTCATATCTAGAAACATCGACCTGACGTTGGAAAGCCTAGAGAAAACAGGTTCTGAAGCAGCCTTGAAAAGAGCTGTTGAAAGGGTTGAAAACGCGCTTATTTTCAAGGAGGTTAAGGTAACTGTGCTCGATGAGCTGAACTACGTGAGGGAAATACTGTCCTTCCCCATAGCGGTCATACTTGTTTCAATGACTATGAACGAGTATGTTAGGAGGATGTATGCTCTTGGAGAAAGCAGGGGCGCCTACAGGAGGATGCTGAACGAGAGTGACGAAACATTGCTCTACATTGGGGAAAAAATGGGGGTGGAAGGTGTTTTGGATGATGAAAGCATGATAAGGGTGAAGATACCGACTTATTTGAAGCTTGCATACTCTTTTCACGCACCCCACTGGAAACTGGTGAACAGGGCTGTAATCAACGGGTATGTATTGATGGGTAGAAACGAGTATGCGAGGCTTGTTCAAGTCGAGATCAACAATTATGTTTATGAAAAGACTCTTGAGCCTGTTCCGATGGGAGCTGCGCCCGATAGCTTCAGGAGGGCTGTTGGTAAAATTGTTGAAGTATGGAGTAAGCTTGAAGCAGCTAAGCCTAGCCACATATCTTTAAGAGAAAGAGGAGACACGCCTCCATGCATCGACAGGATAATTAAGAAGATGGAGAACGGTGAGAACGCTTCGCATTTTGAAAGGCTAGTTGTGGCGACTTTCATGATTGCCAGGAACAGGAGTATTGACGAGATAATTGAATTCTTCTCGAAACAGCCTGATTACAAGTATAGTGTTACTAAATACCAGGTTGAACACTTAGCCGGTCTCCGGGGAGGGGGCAAAAAGTACTCTGTACCCAGCTGCAGAACAATGCTTACTAATGGGCTCTGCTACCCCGATGAATACTGTAAGGGAATTAAGCATCCTTTAAGGTATGGTGAGGAGAATGCTGCAAACAAGCCTAGAGTTTCTTAAAAGAGAGTTCTTCAAGTATTACTATGAGAATATTGATAGATTGGTGCCGCCGGAGCCGATAAGAAACAGGGAATTCGGCTTCTTCCTGGAGAAGGGGAAAGGAATGTTTAGACACAAGTGTTTCAACAGCCTAAGGGATTTTCACGAGTTTATTTTAAGCGAGATACCTCTAGACATTTATGTTTCCGCCGCAAACTATGAGGACCCGGGTAATAGAGACATGTCTGAGAAAAAACTTGTTAACGCAGAACTTTTCTTCGACATAGACGTGGAGCCCGTTAATGCAGTTAGCGACGAGGAGGCAGCCTGGATCTGCCAGAAATGCGGCCAGTATGATATAGGGTTGAAAGAGAGGTGCCCCTCCTGTGGTTCTCCTACAGAACTGGTTAGACTACTTAGTGAAAAACAGCTGAGGGAAGCGCTGGGGGAGACTGAAAAACTTATCCATGTTTTGATAGAAGACTTGGGAATAGCTCCTGATAACACGCATGTTTTCTACAGTGGAAATAGGGGATATCATGTACATATAAATCAAGAAGATTTTCTAAACATAACTGGAGAGGGTAGGAGAGAAATCATAGATTACCTCCTGATTCAAGGGTTGGATGAGAAAGAGCTCCTTAATATTTTAAGAAGGGGAGTAAGTATTGAAAACATAAGCTTAAAGGGGGTTAAGAAAAGAGTATACATGAGGATTCTTGAAAAAGCAGGATCCGTGGAGAAACTTAAAGCGAGCAGGAGGGAAACAGTTTTAAAAATGCTTGAGGATGTTGTTGAAGAGCTTAAGGTGAGGATCGACCCCGTTGTAACTATCGACGTGCACAGGTTGATGAGGATGCCTGAAAGTATTAACAGTAACAGTGGTATGGTGAAGAGGAGGATCCGGCTTGAAGACCTGTCTTTCTTCAAACCCTTGGAGGAAGCTATTGCTTTCGGAGATGAGGAAGCATGTTTAAAAGTGAAGATAGCGCCTAAGTTCAGCCTAGGGGGAAGAACCTTCGGGCCTTTTAAGGATGAGGAGGTTGAGCTGCCTGTTTACGCTGCCATATACATCATATGCAAAGGACTGGGAGAGTATGCCGGAGGATAGTGTATTTTTAAAGAAACTTGTAGAATCCTGGAGGGCAAACAGGGAGAAGCAGTATTATCCGAGTCCCGATATAGAGTCTTTGATGGAGCTACTGTCGCTAGTGAAGAGTGAGCTTCAACTTGTCGATAAGACTTCCGTTAAGAGAGGCGTGTTAGAGTGGTATTATGATGCTGTTAAAAGCATCCTTGAAGACGCTGTTAAAACACGCTTGATAAAAAGCCTATTGTTAAGCGTTAAAAGCCTTGAGAAAATGGCGAAGCAGGATTTGAACAGTCTTTCAAAGTTTCTGACTGCAACACCCGAGGAATTCGACCTCAGGCTTTTCGTCTCCCAACCGTTTAAAAACAGGGATAAGAAGACTCTGGCAATAGTTTTAAAGGATATTGAAAGGTTCGTGGGGGAAGACGGGAGAGAATACGGGCCCTACAGGGCCGGATGTCTAGTGAACATACCATATTATGTGGCAAGGCTTCTGGAGGAGAAGGGGGTAATAGAGGAAATCTTTATAACTTAAGGCTCTCCAGCACGCACACGCATGAAGATCCCTGATAAGATAAACACGTATTGCCCTAAGTGTCGCCAGTACACGGAGCACTCTGTCAGCCTTCTTAAAACAGGTAGAAGGAGGAAGATGGCTGCTGGGGAAAGGCATCATGAAAGGGTTGATAGACACGGTTACGGTGGGCAGAAGGCTCCTCTGGCGAAACCTGTTAAAACTACTAAAAAACAGACTTTAAAGCTGAAATGCTCTAAGTGTGGCTATACTGTCCAGAAGAAGGGGATACGGATTAAAAAGTTGGAGGTTGCTAGGTAGATGGAGAGACTGCTGTTTAAGCCGAGGTCTCGTTTTCTGAAAGTCAAGTGTAGCCAGTGTGAGAATGAGCAAGTAGTTTTTGAAAGGCCTGCTTCAAACGTTAAATGCAGAGTTTGCGGCAGAACAATAGTTAAAAGCACAGGCGGTAAGGGCAAGGTTCTAGGGGAGATAATAGAGGTTTACAGCTAGAATGCCTGGTGAAACAGTCTCAGCAGGGGATCTGCTTGTCTGCAAGGTTAAGGAAATAACTGATTTCGGGCTGCTTCTTGAAAACGAGGATGTTAAAGACAGAGAGATTTTCCTCCATGTTTCAGAGATCCCTAAGGAAAGGACTCTGCAGGATTTTAAGATTGGCCAAATGATTGCTGTGAAAGTCATAAAAATAAGTAGGAGCGGTGAAAGAGTCTTCGTATCACTGAAACAGCTGAACAAGGCGGAAGCGCGTTCAGCTATGCGAAAATGGAGGGCGGAGAAAAAAGCTGAAGAGATTTTCAACGAGGTTATGGCAAGGTTTTCAATACCCAGTGAAGTTTTAGAAGATACTAAGGAGAAACTTGTTGAGAAATACGGTAGCCTAACTGAGGCTCTTAGAATAGCGATCATGGAGGGTGAAAACATTTTAGCCAGAACGAAAATTAGCGGTGAGGCTAGGGATGCGATATACGAGCTTGCCGCGAGAGAGCTTATTAAAAAGAAGGCTGTTAAGAAAATGCTGGTGAGACTATACTTTACAGATAAACATGGTTTAAAAAAGTTGAAAACTGTTTTCGGAGAGATTGAGAAAATGGGGACTAAAGATGTTTCAGTGGAGGTTAAAGTGGTTGCTGCCCCAAGATACTCCATAACACTCTCCTCCAGCGAGCCCAAGAAGATTAAGAAACTGTCAGACGAGATTGCGGCGAGGCTCAGCGAAATCGCAGCCAGAGAGGGAGGAGTCCTCAAAATACTCGAGTGAACCGAGGATTCAACCATACTAGTCGGATACTCGCAAGGTTTCCAGCAGCGCCCTAGCCTTATACTCTAGGAAGGGGTCTTCAAGAGAGAATTTGGGGGGATGAGGACTATGAGTACTGGTCCCGCATTTTTTACAAACTTCTTCAAGCATATACCTCTTGCACCGTGGACATTTACGGAGCTTCTTGGCAGTCATTAACACTATCCTCCGCGGTATGAGCATTATAAGCGTTTTTAAACCAGGAATCCGCGTTTCAAAGAAGTAAACCCTGTTCTTCTACACACACCCGTTGACTTTAGATTTATTAAGCAAACTGGATTAGAAATAGGGGAACGATGTCTGAGAAACAATGGGTGAAGATTTATGTGAAGGACATGCCGCTCATGGAGACAAGGGTCTGGATTAAGAGGAACACTAGGATTGAAAACCCGATTGTTATAATAGGACTACCTGGGCTTGGCAGGATCGGCGGAATAATATCGAGATACCTCATCCGGAAGCTTAATACAAGGCTGATAGGCATAGTTACATCTCCATATTTTAGCAATCAGGTGATAGTGAGTAAAAACGGTGTGGCGAGAATCACTGGAGTGAAAATATATAAGAGCGAGAGCAAGTTTAACGGTTCCGACCTTCTTATAGTAACGGCTGACGAACACTTGGAAAACATCTGGGGAGAGTATGACGTCGCCATGAAAATGTTGAAATTCCTAGTTAAACGGGGAGTAAGGCTGATAGTTACTGCCGGAGGCCATGTTTCCGCATCGGAATCCAAGAGGGCAATAGGCTTTGCAAGCAGCAGGCAGCTTTTGAAAAAGCTTGAGGAAGCTGGTTGCAAGAAGGCTGAAATAGGAACTCCTGTAGTCGGGCTATCGGGAATCATTCTGGGGTTAAGCAGCATAATGGGTGTTGACGCCGTATGCATACTTGGAGAAACAACCAGCATACGTCCAGACGCTGAAGGCTCCAGGGAAGTTTTAAACGTGTTAAACAGGTTCCTGAACCTTAAACTGGATATTGGAGACTTCCAACGCGAGGAGGAGAGGATAAACGAGATAATAAGCAGGTATGAGAGGAAGGTTAGGCAGTTGATGCAGGATGAGAGGGCGCGTAGAATAGCTGAGTCCTTCAGGCTTCCAGACTATGTGAGCTAACTTAAATTAAGGAACCTCTACCCTAACCTCGTACACGATGTATGAGAAAGCATAGCTAGTTATGTTGCCTTCCTCAACGCCTTCAGTGAATTGCAGGAATCCTGCTTCAACGCTTTTTACATCCCCAGGCAGCGGAAGAGTTTCAACAAGCGTCCCATTAATCATTATTTCGATTAGATTACCCTTATAAATAAGCCTGTATTCTCCTGGAGAAGCCTGATAGATCTTACTGACCTGCCTGTTTATCTTAACTATTAGAGAAGCATTCGCTTTCAAAACTCTTGAAGCATTGCCTACTTCAGCTGTGCCCTCAGCCACGTGAACACTCTTAATATTCACAACCATATTCACGCCTGGTATTAGCGGCATAGAGTAGAGTTTCGAAGAGTTTCTCAGCGCTACGCCTGGGGATGAGCCTAATACTAGAGACTCCTCCCCGTAGGACGCGTTGTAATTAACCTTGTACACTGATACGAACCCGTAGGTGGGTGAGAGGAAGACCAGCGTGTAGAACGGGGAGGTGGAGAGCCTGAAGTTTTCAAGCGGGGAAACACCCATCATTGTCAGGGCCTGCATGTACGCGTTAACCATAAGCCTAGTGAGAACAGAGTCACGCCTAGGCAGAACCACGCCCGCCGGAAGATACTTCGGCGAGCTCTCATACCCTGAAACCAGAGCCGTGTTCTGCATCTGCTGAGTCAGGTTTAAGTCAGCATACCCTCCCTTAGTGTAATCGTTAGAGATCCACGCGTAGCTAGCGTTCACAGGCTTTAAATCATACCCTATGGCTGCCATCCATGTCCACTTAGCCTCGTCTCCCCATGTCCCAATATACCAGTGCAACGGAAGCGTGGAGAACACAACGATGTACGACACGTTGTATCTTTTCAACATGGGTATTGCAACAGTATCGTTAGACATGAATATTCTTCCGACAACAGCCACCTGTGTAGAGTTTATCGTCGCGTTATCTATCAGAGTCGGCCTCTCGCCCAGCGAGGTGATCCAGTAGCCATAGTCCCACCATGAGAGAACCACTGAACCAGGAGGAGTATTATATCTTATCCAGGTTAACGCCTCAATCCAGTCTGGAAAGGAGCCTGGATAAGGGATTGAAGACGTGGGGAGAGACGCGCCGCCCTCCTGCTGCATGTGGGCAATACCCGTGTTAACACCGTGGTAACCCATGTAAAGTATTAAGACGGATACAAATACCACTCCCAAGATACTTCTTCTACCGGAGGTAGTGACCCTCCTGCCCATTCTAATCTTTTCGGAAACCGCAGGGTATGATAGGCTTATCAGCGATGAACAGCCTATTGCAGCTATTAGCGAGACAAACGGGGAGAACACTAGACCTATTCTAACCATCATGTTTGCAAAGTAGAGCGAGCTCAACCCTGCTGAGACTATGAAAAGCCTGCTAAGCCTGTCTCCAGATAGAAGGCTTAAAACTGTTCCTATCAGGAATAATAACAGTAGTAGCCCGTGGTCTAGGAAAAGAGAATACCAGGTGCTCATCTTGTGTTCAGCCACGGATTCAACTATGGGTTGCTCGAAGCGGGCTGAGGGATTTATCACCGCCATAAGCTTGCCTAGGAGAGAAGAGAATAACCCGGTGTTGAAGAGCAGTATGGTGGCGGATAAACCGATTGCGATAAACCCTGTTAAAATAGGAATTGTCAGCGATGCCTCCACCCTTTTAAGGTATTTCATTAAGAGTATGATTATGAAGCCTACGATTACTGCAATATAGTATATTGAGTATATGGCGCTCTCACCTGGTCTCGGAAACTGGACTGCAATAAGCATTGAGAGACCCATTGTTATCGCGAAGGAGACTAGTGTTCTCTCTGTCGAACCAGGGTCTAGGAAAAGCGCTGCTAGCGTCGAGAACAGCGTCACAAGGCCAACCATGTAGACATAGGCAGTCCATGAAATACAGAGATAACCCAGAACTAAGCCCGAAAGTATTGAGAACACTACCACCCTGGTTAAAGTCTCTGATTTGACTGATTTAAAATAAAGGTATGTGGAGATCGCTATGAGCGGTATCCCAAGGCTCTCATGCTTGAAAAAACCCATATGCGTCCTGTCGATGAAGCTTCCGTTGAAAGCTAGGAATAACATGGCTAGGAGACCGACCCAGTCGTCACCCGAAACCTCCCTGCCCATGAAAAATATTGCGACAACAGCCAGCACGGATACGAATGGGGGAAAAATTATTGTTACATCCATCAGGGAGAGTGAGGCGCCCAGCATGTTGAGGAAAGCATGAATAGCGACCGCGGCCAGAGGGAGACCGATGGGTGTGGATGCTGCAGCAGCCCTGCCGTAAGGATACCAGCTTAAAGGGTCAACCCATTCTAAGAAGGCGGAGATACCGTTCTTCATTATGTATTCTGCACTACGGTAATGCCAGAAAGGGTCGAACTCTCCCAAGTAGAATCCTAGGGGGAGGTTGTGGAACCTAATGGCTATAGACATGAGTATGATAGTGACAAACATGGATGTTTTAACATAGGATTCCAAGCTAATGCTGGGCCTGAATCTGGAGGCTTTTCCAAAGATCCCTCTGATCCTCATCATTTTTTAACCTGTCTACCTTTCACTTTCGGCCCTGAAAGGAGGTATAAAAATCTATTTTCAACATGAAAATTTTAAAAGCCGACTGCGTAAAAAGCGATTTAAACATTGGTCCACGGGAGTAGAAACCTTGTCTAAGTATCTAATAATCGCTGAAAAGCCGGAGGCGGCTAAAAGGATCTCTGAGGCTCTGGACTCCAAGTCTAAGCCCCGGAGAATAGGCAGAGTCGTGCCCTCATTCCTAGTTAGAAACGGGGATTCAGAGATACTGGTTACAACCACCTTAGGCCATCTGTATGAGTTGACTACGGGGAACAGGAATAGGCTATCTTACCCTGTCTTCGACTACGAGTGGGTTCCGAAGCATCTCATTGAGAAGAACAGGAGGCTTGAGAAATGGCTTGAGGAGATGAACAGCATCAGTGACGGTGTAGACTACTATGTTAACGCGTGCGACTATGATGTTGAAGGGAGTCTAATAGGGTATAATATTCTAAGGTTCCTCTATAAGGTGTCTGGGGAAGAGGACAGAGTTTACAGGATGAAGCTTTCAACATTAACGAAGAAAGAGATTCAGGAGGCTTTTAGAAGAATGAAACCCGGTTTAGACATGGGTCTGGTGAAAGCAGGCGAAACCCGGCACATAGTGGATTTTCTCTACGGGATAAATCTTTCTAGAGCTTTAACACGGTCCGTGACGCGTTTTGTAAGAACACCCTATGTCCTCAGTGTTGGCAGAGTTCAAACCCCAACTTTAAAACTGCTTGTTGAGAGAGAGATCGCTATAGAAACCTTCATCCCCACTCCCTACTGGGTTTTAAAGGCAGACGTTATAATCAACGGTAAAAGCTACGAGGCCTTGTATGAACGAGACAGGGTTAACAGTCTTTCAGAAGCGAAGAGAATCGTTGAGAACGCGGATTCTAAGCAAGCCCTGGTTGAGAGGGTTGAGAAGAAGGTTGAGAAGGTAAGTGCTCCTGAGCCGTTTGACTTGACAACCCTCCAAAGAGAGGCTTACAGCTTTTTCGGGTTTACTCCTTCACGAACACTCAGCATAGCTGAGACGCTTTACTTGAATGCTTTAATATCATATCCTAGAACATCGTCGCAGAAACTACCTTCCGACATAGGTTACAGGGAAATACTTGAGAAGCTTGCGGAGAACCCTGTTTACTCCAACGCTGTTGAAAAAATACTTTCCAGACAGGTTTTAACGCCTAAGCAGGGGAAGAAGGATGATCCGGCGCATCCTGCTATCTACCCTACTGGGGAACAGAAATCCGGATTAAACACTGACCAGCTTAAGATACTTGACTTAGTGACTAGACGCTTCCTAGCAGCTTTCGACGAGGATGCGGAGAAGGCTGTTTGCAGAGTTACTTTAAAGCTTGGTAATGAAAGATTCATCCTTAGAGGCAGCGAGATTGTTAAGAAAGGATGGTTAGAAATATACTCGCCCTATTATGTCCCTGAGGAAAGAATGATACCTCCGCTTAAAGAGGGTGAATACTTGACTGTTCGAAAAATTGTTTCTGAAGAAAGGTTTACCAATCCTCCGCACCGTTATAATCCAGCGTCTCTCGTAAGGGAGATGGAGAGGCTTGGAATAGGGACTAAGGCGACTAGGGCGGAGATAGTGGAGACGCTTTACAAGAGGGGCTATATAGCTGGCAGATCCATAGTTGTAGCCGACTTAGGGTTTAGCCTAGTCTCTGCTTTAAACAGGTTTTCACCAAAGATTCTTTCAGTTGAAATGACTAGGGAGGTTGAGGCCGATATGGAGAAAATAGAGAAGGGGCTTATCGATGAGGAGAAGGTCATAAGCATGGCTAAGGCCGAGTTGACTGAAATACTTAGAGAAGTGGAGGCTAACGAGGAGTATATCGGGAAACATCTTTCAACCTCAATAATATCAATACTCAGGGGGAAAAATATTATTGGAAAATGTCCATTATGCAAGGAAGGAGAGCTTAGAATGATTGTTTCTAGGAAGACAGGTAAAAGATTTGGGATATGCACGAATGTTTTTGAGAAGAAATGCAGCCTCACAATACCTTTACCGCAGAATCCCAACAGGGTTTACGCTACCGAAAGGAACTGCAAGATTTGCGGATGGCCTATGGTGAGGGTTATCACTAAAGGGAAACCTTGGCTCCTGTGCGTCAACCCCTCCTGCTCGAGTAAGACAAATCGTTCAGAAAAAACTGGAGTAGACCGTGGTTTGAAAGCATGACGCGCACAACCTCCTTAACCCATTTACCCGTATAATCATTGTTCTCCAGCCTTCTGAGAAACTCCTCCGGAGTTAAACCACCGTATGCACTCCTCCAGGCCTCATAGTTCCTAACAATATTTCTATACGCTTCCAAGTGAAGACTGCAAAAAGATGGTTTAGACCCGGTTTCAACGTTTCTCCCGCATATTATGCATTTCTCAGAACTGGTTTTCATCAGGATTCTCCACTCCCTAACTATTTAAAAACCTTTTAAAAGTTAAAAAAGGAAATGCTTAAATTCTATTTCACGCCGAATCCTCAAGTATATGAATCCGCTACTGTTGCCAGAATACTTGATGGATAAAATAAAGAAATGGAGTGAGAAGACGAGTGGAATCCGTAGAGGAGAAATCGTGAACATGTTAATCTTGACAGGCTTAACCATTGCTATGGGGGTGTTCCTGTCTGGAGCAACATACGTAATCACCTATTTTCAAGCAACCCCATGGATGATAGATTTATCGTCATACGGTTACGGCGTATACTTCTATATTCCTAGGGCATTAGGAGACTATCTCTCACAGACAATTCTAGAGATGGTTTACGTGTTTATCTCCTATCTTTTCGCAGGCATGGGAGTGATTCTCTTAGTCAGGGGGTCAAGGTCTGTTTCTCAGAAGAAAATGTTCATAATGTTTGGAATAACCCTCTTAACAATATCTCTGCTGATGATAATGGGGCTGGATTACCTTAAGACATCCGCTCTGAGGTAGAGGGCGTAGGCTTCACCATGGCACTTTCTTTATTTTAAGAAGAAACGCTAAGAAGTTTGAAATTAAGTGTACTGCTGGTGTTAAAGCCATGATTATGATGATCGCGCGCGGATCCAGATGATTCCAAGCCTGCGACAAAAGTGTTGCGCCCAGCATAAAGTCAAACTGATCGAGAACAGGCATAGGATCCCCTGGTTTTATCGAAATCCTTCTTTTAATGAAAGCCCCCATCAGGTCTCCTAGCAATGCTCCGAGACTCGTTAAAAACGACACTATAACTGAATTACCTACCATGCTTCCTGTGAAAACCCCAACGACTAGGCCGAGGAAGAAGCCTTTAAACGTCTTGCCGCTTCCAAAAATAGGTTTACCATCTATGAAAACTTTTCCCAAGTCTATTTGCCTCCTTCCCTTGAATAAGAGAGCGGAAGCGTTGGCAGCGTAGGCTGAAGAATAGAAAATCAGCCCTCTGATTCCTAGTTCAAACATTTCTTGAACAAGCATTCTCATTACACTCCAATACTTCACCGCCTTCTTTAAATCCTTCCGGAAGTATACAAAGTTTAGTTTTAACCCCGGTTTTCCCAGTTAGCTCTCCAAGCGTCCCGCCAACGCTGCATTTACGCAGCTCTAAAACATAGTCCACCCAGTAGAGAAAGATTCTTCTCGCCGGAATGCTAGCCGAACTGTTCAAGCCTTCGCCTGGACCAGTAAGAATCCCGATGCAACCGTATTTCTTTGAGAGGAATGAGAAGAAAGCAAGTATCTTGTTGAGAAGATAAAGAATGTTAGAGTGGGAGGAAGAGTCGTGCAACGATATTTCACGCAGATACGCGTCCGGCAAGGAGCCTGCTATAAGAAGCTTAAAAGAGCCCTTTTTAAGAATCATTGTTTCAGATTGTTCAAGCGCTTTATCAAGCTCCACAAGGTTTTCAAAACTGGAGAAAACAACCCTAGAGAGATCCTGGGGGCTGAGAGAATACGCTTCTTTAACCATCGTTCTCGCGTTAAAACCGTCTAAGAAAAGCAGTGTAGAATCTTTATTCACCCTAATAAGGCTGAGTATGAATGGAAAAACCCTGGAGTATTCTCCGTAGAGAAGAATTGTCTTCCCGCTCAGGCTTATCGCCAATTCTTCAAACCGCATATTCAACCTTTTACCTTAACAAAATGTTTTCAACGTATTAAACTCTTTTCCAATCTTCATGGAACCTTTTTAATCATGGCATAATCACATAGGAACAGCATGGTAAGGATAGGGGACTATGTGAAAGAGCTTGGCGACGACATTATTCTAGATTCGAAAAAACACTTTGAGTCCGAGGTCCCTATCGTAATAAGGGAAAGCGAGCCACGGGCCATTCTGTTTAAAGAACCCTTTCAGGGTAAAGACCCGTTGATAGCAAACCTCTACTCTAGCCGTGGCAGAGTAGAGAGGCTTATGAAAACTGGGAAAGGAGGCTTGTTCAACCATGTTTCCAAGGCTAAGCGGTGCCTTTTCAAACCGGTGGAGAGAAACTGGTATTGGAATGGAACATCCGACTCAACTAGTATTTCAAGACTACCCTTGTTGAAATACTACAGTAATGATGCTGGAAAGTATATTACTAGCTCCGTAATAGTTGCCAGAGACCCTGAAGATGGTGTTGTCAACATGTCGGTGCACAGGCTTCTCCATCTTGGTTCAAACATGTTTGCTGTAAGAATGGTTGAGGGAAGACATTTGCACCAGATATTCATGAAGCAGAAGGCTGCTGGCAATGATTTGAAAGTGGCTGTTCTAATCGGCACTCCTGCACACATAATCCTGTCTGCTTCAACACAGTTGCCGAAAGATGTTTCAGAGATAGATTATGCAGGAGCATTAAAAAGTAGTCCGCTCGAGGTCACGTATTTCGACGGTGGCAACCTGCCGGTACCCGTCGAGTCCGAGTACGTTTTCGAAGGAAGAATAAGGATAGACCTGACTGCTAGGGAATGGATGACTGATATACTTGGCCTACCGGATAAACCTAGGGATCAACCAGTGATAGAGGTTGATAAAGTCTATTGGAATGAAAACCCAATTTACCATGCGATACTTCCAGGAGGGCTTGAGCATAAACTGCTCATGGGATATCCTGCGGAAGTCAAAATAAGGGAGAAGCTTGTTGAAAACGATGTTGATGTTAAGGATGTTTGGCTTTCAAGCGGTTCCGGAGGATGGCTCCACTGCTTCGTAAGCATTTCAAAGAAAAGTGATGATGAACCTTTCAAGGTTATAAAGCTCGTGACGGAGGCGCATGGCTCTGTGAAAGGAGTTATCGTAGTGGATGAGGACATAGATCCTGGGAGCTATGAGGATGTGGATTTCGCGCTGGCTACGAGGTTTCAGGATAAACGGAAATTTTTCTTCTTTGAAGGGATGCGTGGATCCTCATTGGATCCTTCTAGCGATCAAGAGAGATTAGTAACTTCTAAATGGGGCTTAGACTTAACCCTCCCCATTAAGATTGATAGGAATCGTTTCTTAAGGAGCAGGATGTAGTTGAAGACGCATATTACTAAAGAGATGTTTAAAAAAATATTGGAGTCGACGCAGACGGGAAGAAAAAAATATGTTAAGATATCCAGCGCACACCTTTCTGGAATCTCCTATCTGAACATTGGCGACGCCGGGCTTGAATTCCTTGAAGACTTAGGAAGGTCAGGGTTAAGGTTTAGGGTCAGGACTACGATAAACCCTGGATGCGTTGATTTCGACAGAGTTTTCGAGTGCGACCCTGAGGTTGTTGAAAAACAGGAGAGAATAGTTCGAAGCTTGAAAAACATTGGGGCGAAAGAATCATTAACCTGCACACCCTACTTGTTCGACAATCCTTTAAGGAAGAATCAGAAAATAGCTTGGGCAGAAAGCTCTGCAGTGCTTTACGCGAATTCAATCATAGGCGCTTCAACAAATAAGGAGGGAAGCTTGACGGCGCTGGCTTCAGCCATACTGGGTTATACTACGCGGACCGGTATTCACCTTCGAAACGGTAGGAAACCCCGGATTTTTTTCGAATACGATGGTGAGCTTAAGAATGAGCTTGACTACGGGCTTCTCGGATACGTTATGGGATTGAAAGCCGGTGCTGAAATACCCTATCTCAGGCTGAAAAAAAATTCTGGAAACATTTTTTACTATAAGCAGCTTCTCGCAGGCTTCGGCACCAGTGGGGCGGCACCCATGGTTTGGATAGAGAACCTTACACCAGGATTCTTAAGAGTTAAAAAACCTTTGAGAAAAATAGTTTTAGATAGAAGCGAGCTCGAGAAGGAGAGGAGGAATCTTTCTGAAGAAGCCCCGTCTTCTCGCGATGAGAAGCTGGTTTTCATAACAGGCTGCCCCCACATGTCTCTGGAGGAGATTAAGGGTTTTCAAGAAGCGCTTGAGAGTGTAAACAGGCTCTCTGTGGAAGCATGGGTTTTCACCTCCCGGAGTACCTATTCAGAAGCTTTTCGAAAAAGCTTGCTGACGGAGCTTTTTGAAAAAGGAGTTAGAGTATTTAAAGACTCCTGCGTCATGCATTGCAGCCTCAAGAAGGGAAGAGTACATGTATTGACGAACTCGGTCAAAGCAGCGTATTACCTGCGTGGAGCCCTTAAGCTTAAAACAACCCTGAAATCTTTAAACGAGTTTATTGAAGAATATGGTGGAAAGTAGCATGGTTTTAAAGGTTAAAATTGTTAACAGGGGTTTTGCCAAGGGAGCCTTACTGATAAGCCGGCAGCCAATATCCTTCTTTGGAGGAGTAGACCCGTCGACCGGAGTTATAGTTGAGAAGAACCATCCCTTAGAAGGGGCAAGCCTATGCAGAAGAATCCTTGCGGTCCCTTACAGTAAAGGAAGCACAGTAGGCTCCTACGTGATATATGGTCTTGCTAAAAGAAAAATCGCTCCTTCAGGAGTAATACTCGGACGGGAGGACAGCATAGTGTCTGCCGGAGCAATACTCGGCGGAATACCGGTGGTTCTTGCAGATATGCGGAAAATACTTTCATCGTTCAAAAACGGGGAGACAATCATTCTCGACGCTAGGAAAGGCAGGATACTAAGACCCGTCTGATACTGCTTAACTCAAAGAGATATTTTAAAAGAGTACGGCCTTTCTCCAAAAACTCTTTTAGAGGCTTTAAAGACCCTTTCCCTGTGTTCTGGAAAAGTGTATACCCTTGCAAGACCCATGAAGCCCTTTAGAGATTGAACCATAGGGGAAACGTCGAAAACTGATTTAGGCGTTCTCTCAGAATCCTCTCTTCCTATTATCTTTACGTCGAAGCCACCATGTTTCTCACCACTATAGTCAGGATGATACGGTAATGAGGGTACTGAAGGAAGGTCTAGGAAAACCAGACTTTGAGTTAAACCAGCCTCTTCAGCAATTTCACTCTCAAGGCTTCCTCGCAGCAAGGGTCTAGAGATTAAAGAATGATATAGAGGATCCTCGTGATGCATCATTATCTCGAACACTGATTTCAACAACGATCTGTTTAAATATCCGGTTACGAGCCTTTTAGCCAGCTTAGCCTCCTCAGTAGTTTCATTCATGGAGAGTATTCTTTGGATTACTGAATGATCATCCAAAGAGACATATTCCTCCGGGTCTTTAAACCCAGTTAGCCCCACCGCATCGTCAACTAAAAGCATCGCTCTTGAAAGCATTATCACAGCAGCCCTGACAGTCCTATGAAAGTAGACAGCCTTGAACATCATGTACCTTGCAATGAATAGGGATTCTAAGGCGTATAGTGCTGCTTCATCGATGGCAAGAGAATCTTCCCATAGAAGCATGGAGTCTATGATCCTTTCAGAGTCTATTAAGCCGTATTCAACACCTGTAAAGAAAGAATCCCTAGGAAGATAATCGAGAATATCAGCGTCAAAATAGCTGGAGATTATCTGGTTAACCCACTTTTCTCTCAAACCGTCTTTTCCTACGGAAAGCCTAGAAACCTCTTCTGCCGTAAACCCTGCTTCAGAAACCAGATCTGCGATCTCAGTCCTGCTTATAAGCATTGACGCCACTTCCTCATGAGTCATACCCCTCTTCTCACTAAGTACTTCTTCAAACGTGTGTGAAAAAGGTCCATGACCAATATCGTGCAGCATGCCGGCTAGCCTTATGAGTTGAAGCCCATCCTTATCCACCTTTTCAGGAAAATAGTTAGCCAAGTGGGAAAATATTTTACTGGCTGTCAGCATTACGCCCAGTGAATGGAGGAACCGCGTGTGTACAGCACCAGGGTAAGTTAAGTGGGCACCAGCCAGCTGCTTAATTCTTCTAAGCCTCTGAAAAACAGGAGTATCTATTATACTTCTCTCTACATCAGTGATGTGAATATATTTGTGTATCGGATCCCTTATCTCCGCTACATACTTCAAAACTTCAAGACATCTTTAATAAAGCCTCTAATAAGTTTTAGGTGTATGATGAATAGAGAGAAAGGAGCTCATATAAGCTTTGAGGGGATAGACGGGTCTGGGAAAACGACTGTTTCGACAAGCCTCTATTTGAAACTCAGGGAGAAGGGCTATCCTTGCTTCTATACTGTTGAACCAACATTCATGCGGGTTGGGGCGTTGATAAGGCTCCATGCCTCCAGGATACGGAATGCTCCGCAATACTATTTAGCACTACTGTTTGCAGCAGATAGGGTTGAACACTATGAAAGGATCATAAGGAAGAGGCTTGAAAAAGGCTATTATGTTATTTCAGACAGGTATGTTCATTCCTCCATCGCATACCAAGGAGGATTGTTAAACGACCTTGAATGGGTTAGGATCATTAACAACAGGGTTCCTCCGCCTGATTTAGCAATCTATCTTGACATAGACCCGGAGAATGCTCTCAGAAGAAAGAATGTTTCAGGACCGTTTGAAGACATTTCTCTCCTTGAAAAGATAAGGAGCGTCTACCTGAAGCTTGTTGAAAACGGAGAATTAATCATGGTTGATGCAGATAAGCCTTTAGAAGAAGTATTGGAGGAAGTGACTAAAATCGTCGAGAGTAAGCTTAATCTTGATTTATCAGGTTAAATCTTCCTCGTTAAACTCCTTAGTTAAGACTTCCCTTATTCTGCGAGCCTTAATGTCGCCTATCCCCTCAACCTGCTGGAGATCCTGTTCGCTTGCATTGAAAACCCTCAAGGGGGTTTTAAAGTATTTTAAGAGCTTTATAGCCGTAGTTCTCTCCACTAGAGGTAAGCCGGAAAGAAGGAAGACTTGCTGGTCAGCAACGGTTTCAGGCTTCTTCTCACCCCTAACCTGAAGATGCTTCTTGAGCTCCTTTTGCTCTCTTAAAGCTATTGCGTAAATAAGCTCCGCAGACTCCCTAGCGTCTCTCGACCAGATTAAAACAATCTTGTAGCCTGTTATGAGCGCTGCAATAGCACCTCTTATCGCGCTGGGACGAATATTGCTCAAAGGAGCATACACATTCCTCCCCTCTATCAGCAAAACAGGTATTTCATAGGAATCCGATAGAAGCTTAGCCTGCTGGAAAAGCCTTGAATCTATTATCGATGACGTGAAATCGTTGACCGTCTTCCTCTCCACGCATATTCTTTCAGAAAGAACATAATCCCCAACCTCAAGCTGGCTGAAAGTAATTCTGGCTCCAAGCCGAGCAAGCTCGTTGACAACGGGGCATGCGGACTCCCTATTATCCACTATTATACTCACTTTATCTTCAAAGGCTTCGCCGTGAGGAATAAACCTGGTTAAAGCATAGTTGGATTCCTTCTTAGATTCGTTTCGCGATTGAATCATTCTCATCTCCTCCAGCATCCTCCTCTCCCTTCTACGGGCGATCCAAAGGTACTGTTCGTCGCGAGTATCTTGAAAATACAGGATATATACTTTCCCAGGTGCGTTTCGACCCGTCCTCCCTACTCTTTGAACAAACCTTATGCCGCTTGGAGTATTATCGTAGAAGACTACAGTGTCTGAAGAGGAGATGTCAAGCCCTTCTTCGCCGACTTGTGTCGCCACCAGAACATTAAATTCACCGCTTTTAAACCTTGAAAGAACCTCGTCCTGCTCCTTCTGGGACTGCCCCTTGTCACCGATCTTAGAAGCCTGCCCAACCAGCCTAGTGACTTTTAAGCCTTCCACGGAGGATAATTCTTTCTCTATGTCTTTCGAAGCCGCACGGTAACTGGCGAAAACTATTATCCTCCTGACTCCGGATTCAAGCTCCTTCTTAGCAAGCTCAAGAAGCTTCGACAGCTTAGCATTATCCTTCTGAAGCCTGAGAAGCTCCACCGCATCCAGGATCCTCTTGTCAGCGATTATTTGAGACAGGTATTTCGGCGCTCCGGGTTTCCTAGTTCTCTCCACAATCCTGCTTATGAACTGAAGGAAGTATTTTGGGCCAAGCAGGTCCAGCCTTTCCAGAGCAGTTATAAGGTATCTTGCCCTAGCCAGATTTTTCAAAGCCTCCACGAGCTCAGGCTTATCCAGGAAAGGACGGCTTTTAATCGCGTTAACCATCTCCGTTATCTCCGTGAAGCTGCTCGGCTTCTTCTCCCAGGGAAACGCTTTAAGCGCCTGGTTAATCTGGTCGTTGATGAAGCTTTGAATAAGCGACCTGGCTTCCTTGACCAGCGGGCTCAGAGGCACGGGTATTAGATGATACTCAACCCTCTTAACGTAAGGAGCAACATCCCTGTCGTCCCGAGTCCTGAACTCCAGGTTTTTTATCGCAAGGTTTCTCATCAGCTCCTCAATATCCTCCCTACAGGAGCCCGGCGAGGCTGTCAACCCCAGTATTAATGGGGACGAGCATTCTGAAGCATAGCGTTGAGCAATAGTTATGTAAGCATAGTTTCCTTTAGCCCTATGAGCCTCGTCGAAAACAATGAGTCCTACACGGCTAAGCTGAACATTCCCTTTAAGAATCTCGTTCCTGAAGAGTTGCGGGGTTGCGAATACAAGCCTGTAATCGGTGAAAACCCTTTTCGCAACAGGAGTCTCCCCTGTCCAAAGTGCTATAAGACCCGTGTCAATGTTCAGGCAATCCTTGAAAAAATTATAGTGCTGCTCCACCAGAGGCTTGGTCGGCGCTAAAACCACGCAGACCCCCTTGCCCGTCCGAAGCCTTTCAGCAGCCACTAGGAGAGCTATCACAGTCTTCCCCAGTCCAGTAGGCAGCACTACGAGAGTATTGCCTTTAAGAGCAGCTAGAGAAATATTCGTCTGGTAGCTTCTTGCACGAACCTTCCCGTTTTTAATCAAAGGATGCGTGATAAAGCCCTCCGGATCCGTGTTGAAGATGCTTTGCGGAGCAGCCATTTTTCAACCCGTTCCAAGCTCATCCCTGAGTTTTTTCAAAGCTTCGACGATGCTTCTCAATTTAAGCTCATCCCTAGTGTTTAACAGGAGTTTCTCAACATCTCTTAGAAGCGATACTGCGTCCTCTTTGAGGTACTCTAAGGGGGGAAGCTCCTCAACGCTTCCCGTGCCGGGGGTGAGGCGGTAGAGCCTGCCGCAGTTAACACACCCTATCCTTCCGTCTTTATGCCTGAATAACGGTGCTCCGCAAGACTCGCAATGAACCGCCATCATTACAGAGCCTTTCTGCAAAGCCTCCGCCATCTTCTTAATATCGAACTTTTCGTAGGACATTCTCCTAATCCATCTCTATACGGGATTATTTAAGGGAAATGGAGAAACACATATTAAAACCCTATTGTCTCATAACATACTGAGGAGAGTGTGGAAAATGTCTAAGACGCCGCGTAGGAGAGACTTGGAGAACGAGGAGAAAATCCTGAAGGCGGTGGAAATGTTGAGCTTCGTAGTTAACGACGTAACCACCCCCCGCAACATTAGAAACAGCATTAAAGAGGTTATTAACAGCCTTTCAAAGAAAACTACTACCCCAGGTATCAGAGCGGCAGCAGCCATAAATGTTCTAGACGAGATAAGCCAGGATCCGAATCTTTCAACAATATCAAGAACAAGAATATGGAGCTCGCTCACCCTCCTCGAAGAAATAAAGGATTAACTTAAAGCAAGATTCTGGAATTTAAACGGGGAAACCTGATTATAAACCCAACGAGTAAGGATCCTTGCAGCACACATTGCCGAATCTGAGTTGCAATGAAGCAATTACCATGGCAAGGTGGAAGTATTAGTAGAGACGACCAAGTTATAAACCTCGCTTCACCTTAATGAACCGAAACCCTTTTAACATCCTTTTTTAACTACAACGCAAAAGAAGAATGTCATATAGCGTTGTTATGTGTGCACATAACGAGGAGAAGTATATTAAGAAGGCCTTAGAATCAGTTTTTCTTCAGACGGTTAAGCCTGAGAAAGTGATTGTAGTATTAGATAGGTGCACCGATAGGACCGGAGAAATAGTGAAGGAGTTTCCGGTGGAAGTGATAGAAAAAAGGGAGAAGAGATGGGAAAACTCCTATGCTGAGAACCTTGAGCTCGCAAGGTTGAGAATAGATTCCGAGTTCTACGCTATAGTTGATGCCGACGTTGTATTAGAGCCCGATTATTTTAAAGTCTTACTATGTGAAATAAGTGATAAAGATGCATGTATTGGAGGAAAAATCGTGACGAGAAGCGGAACATTTTTGGGAAGACTCATATCCATATGGGAGAAAACCTATAGGTTTTCTCCTTCAAGAAGACCAAGAGGATGCGCTCTACTGATAAGGAAAAACGTGCTGGATATGATGGGTGGATTTGCTGATGTGCCGGCCCCAGATACCTATGTTCAGGATAAGGCATTAAAGCTCGGATACGGAGTGAGAGTTACGATTAAAGCTGAAGCCCACCACATAAGAGATATAACCTTAAAGAAGACTATTAGGGCACAATTTTCAGCTGGGATGGCTAGGTATGTTCAGAGAAAGGGGTTGGTAAGAACGTTTCTACATTCTTTAGTAAGATTAAGACCTTTTGTATTTATTGGATACCTCTATGGCCTTCTTATTCGTAAAAAGAAATCGTGAGGATAAGCAAATTTCAAATAGGTTAGCGCGCTAGGAGGAAAAGCCTAATCAACGAGTAATTACTCTCCCATGCTACTACAGCAAGTGTTGCCATCAAAATGTTTAAAACGTTTAAAAATCGTATACCTCAAAGAGCTAATGAGAATCCTTACCATATACATGTGTAAGAATCGTCGAGTTTTTCATCCGGAGAACTATGCGAGTGTAGTGCATCAGAAGGGTGTGGAACAAGACATTTACGTCGTTTCCACTGAACCTTTGATGACTGAAAGAGTAAGAGATATTGTGGTGCCTGTAAAGGAAGAGTGGCCCCTGCCCATAAGAGTAGGATACTCAATTAACACAGCGTTGGGAGTTTTGAACAGGGCAGGGAAGAAGCTAGACAGATACTCATACTTGTTTAAAGTAGATAATGACGTACTTCTACCAAGCGATTACCTTAAAACATTAATCGCCAAGGGTTCACCCATCGCAGGCGTTGGCCCCGCGCTTCTTATTTCGACACTCTTCTTCTTAACCAAGTTGAACGGCAAGTATCCCCTTAAGCACTGCGACGACGGATATGTTGCAGCTTTAAGTGTATCCATAGGCGCATGGCCTCCGGCTTACGATGGCAAGGGAAGATTGATCCTTCCACCCATTAGGTATATTCATGCAAGAGAATTCGCCTATGGAGTAGAGTATTACAAATGGGGTCTCCCCACTCAGTTACTGATCCTAATTCCAGTTGCCAGCAGACTCTTAAAGCTAATGCCCCATGAAAAAAGAAGCTTCGGGGCTAACTTGACAAACATCGCCGGATATTTGTGGGCAGCGCTTCACAGGGTTAAGAAGTACAGCTTCCATGAGAAGTACGGAAGGATGCGGAGTAGGCATTTTGCTGAAAAATCACTACGCGTCTTGCTGCTTAAACGATGAAGTAAAACTTTGTTAAAGTACCTTAGAATAAGTGTGTACCTGAGACACTCGAGTTTAAGAGATTGTGTGAACGTATGTTTTGAATTAAAGCACGCAGAGCAAATCTTCCTTTTTCACCAGAACTTAATCGAAAGCAGCTTTCCCAAAGACTCCATCATCTTCTTTTTAAAGTATAATGCGCCGAAGTCATACATTTCCCTTTTCCACAAAAAAGCATAAACGTAGCCTAGCAGAGTGAACATCGGTAGTAGCGAGTGCCGAGACCGAATGAGGTGTTGGACAATAACCAGTTCTTGAAAAGGGTCAAAACCCAGCTTGAAGTCGTCCATACCCCTTAAGTAATAATACCTCCACTGCCTAAAGCTGCCACCAGTTTTTATCGTTATGCCAGGAAGCCATCTCTCTACTTTTAACCCTGCTGCCCTAAACTTTGTAGCAATGAAAGCATCGTCTGCAGGGGTTTCTGGCCACTGTCCATGCAACAGGGTTAGGAAAGGCTTAATCTTTACCAACATAAATGGACCTAAGCCCACCAGATCTGCGCCCAGTGTAACGCACCTTGCCAAGTAATTACTTGGTAGCAGAACATCTGCGTCCAGCTTTAACAAGAAATCGTAATGCTCGAGGCATACTTGTCTAAGCGCGGTGTTGATAGCTTTTCCTACTCTAACTCCAATATGCTCTTGCATAACCGGTTTTACATAAATCACTTTTCCTATACCTAGAGATACATGAGATAGACGCTCGTACGCTGCCCTTGTAGCAGCAACAATTACTATGTATGCTGGCTTGAGTGTTTGCTTCTCCAAATAAGACAGTAGCTGTGAGATACTTTCTCTGAATATCGGAATTACTACCAGTATCTTCGCATTATTATCCATGCCAGCTCACTCTTTTCAGCATGTGCTCATGACAAATGACAACAGCCAGCACATGCTCCGTGACTTGCAGCTCCCGTCTCAATGACATGGACAATTGGAAATTTTTCTCGTTTCACTATTTAGCTTTTACTTAAAGAGTGCAGTATTAAAAGAAAACATTCCTAATGAAGCCTTCAAAACTTTTAAAGAAAATAGAATTTAAGAGTAGAAACACCTAATCAGGCTTTGATTATAAAAGCACAAGGATGATGTCATGTAAATAACCGAAAAAGCGAAAATTCTAAGATTGTAAATATGACGTCTCTTTATGTAAAGATGGGCAGCACGAGTTTCGTGTATATTCATCCTTTAGAGAGGGTTTAGAAGAGATAAGGGAAATGTTTGAGATGCTAGGATTTCACCCTCATGAAGTTCGCGAAGAAGATAAGGAAATAACACCCGAGGGGATTAGAAAGCGATTTTACTTTACTATTCCTGAAGAAGACCATCTGAAATTTATAGAAGAAATAGGGACGAGAAAAGCGGAGTTTAAAAGGAAGTTTGAGCTGATAAAATCGATAAACGGAAGGAGGGAGGATTAAAGAAAATGTATGCAGCCACTGTTTGGGGATGGGGGGGAAAGGTTCGAGGATGTTGGTAGAAACTGTAAGAAACATGTTGACAAAAGGTGGAAGGAAAACATAAAGGAGTGTAAGATAGAGATCATGGCTAGGGAGAGAAATGATGGCGTTTGTTACTGGCTTACTGTATACTTAAGCAGTCCCAGAGATGTGGAAAAGATAGCAGAGGATCTTTTTTACACAGCACTCTTTAAGGGAGATACTAAGGTGGATTTCGTAAACACCTACTTATTCGACTCGATGGTTTCAAATAAGGTAGTATGTCGGAAATCAATAGATGAAGTTAGAAATGAGTTCGATATGTTTATTAAAGAAGTTGCCAAGAGGTTCAGAAGCGACTCCAAGATAGAGCCTATAGCGAAGGTAAAGAAGGTGGAATTCAACGTGGATGTTTGCCTGATATGCGAATTGGAATCCACAATTGCTAATAAGGTAGTCATAGATGCAATTCATTGGGATTTCGAGCTTCTGAGCAATTTCGTTAAATCGCTGATTGATGATTTGATAGAGAAAGAGTTGGCGAGTCGCGTTTTAGGTTACGGCCTGCGTACCGGTAGCACCGACAGCCTCGAGATTGTGGACATTGGCCAGCGTAAAGAGATGGTTTTCGTGCGGCTTGGGCGGAGAAACAAGCCTTTCGATAAAAACGTGGATTCGTGAGCTTAGACAACCAGAAGTAAGCCCATAATTCAGGAGACGCGTCTATCCTGAGGCGTGTACCATCCCATAATTATCATATGATTACTTCTTCTTAAATTTGCAAAATCGCTTCAAAACATGGGTTCTTTATCATTATCTAAGACATGGAATAAGAATGCTCATACTCACTTATCTTACAAAGAAGGATTAGAAGAAATGTTTGAAGACTTGGGATTCCATCTGAGTTTGAATACATAGACATTTGGGGAGACGAAGTTCTGGTGTGGCTTATCTGAAAAGTGCGGGGGGTGGGATTTGAACCCACGAACCCCTACGGGACTGGAGCCTCAGTCCAGCGCCTTTAACCTGGCTTAGCCGCTTCTTGGCTTTGGCGACCCCCGCTATCCTGCTTTCATTTTTCTTCATGTGATGGTGGATTAAAAGTTTTTTGATTCGTCTGGTTGTGGCGAGGGTTTCTTTTGAGAATAATGTGGGGTTTCGCCCTCTTATGGCTGTCTTTTTATGCTCTGGGTGATGACTTTCCCGTTCTATGGTGGGAGAAGGGTGAATAAAGTTTATTTAACGTGGCTTGAGAGTTTTTAAAGAGGTTAGTTGGCGATAAACGTGAATCAACTTCGAACATATCCTGTTCCAAAGCAGAGGATAGAGATTGTGGAGAGGAAGGGGCTTGGGCATCCGGATACTATTTCAGACATGATTATGAATGAGCTTTCGGTTGAGCTTTGCCGGCTTTACCTTAAGGAGTTCAACAGGGTTCTTCACTATAATCTGGATAAGAGTCTGCTTGTTGCCGGGGAGTCTGAGACTAGGTTTGGAGGAGGGGTTGTTAAGAAGCCGATGAAGCTTATTTTCGGAGACAGGGCGACCTACAGTTTCAACGGCAGGGAGCTGCCTATAGAGAAGCTTGCTGTGGATTCTGCTAAAAACTGGTTTAAGAGGAACCTGAGGTTTGTCGATCCGGATAAGCATGTTTCCTACGAGGTTCAGATAGGGAGAAGCGCTGCGAACCTGGCGGATATTTTTAAGCGGGGTGGAGAGTTCCTGGGTGCTAACGATACTTCTGCGGCTGTCGGATATGCTCCACTATCCCAATTGGAGAAACTTGTTCTTGACGTTGAGCAGCATTTGAACAGTAGGGATTTTAAGAAGGAGTTTGAAGAAACAGGTGAGGATGTAAAGGTTATGGGTTGCAGGATAGACAGCATGGTTGACTTGACAATAGCAATGTCCTATGTGGACCGCTTCATAGATAGCGAGGAAACCTATTTCAGGTCTAAGAAGGAAGTTGTTGAACATTTGAAGACTTATATTGAGGATAATTATGATTTTAAGAAAGTAAGCATTACATTAAACAGTCTGGATACACGGGGGAGAGGTGAAGACGGAATATATTTGACTGTTACCGGTACTTCTGCCGAAGCAGGTGACAGCGGGCAGGTTGGTAGGGGTAATCGAGTAAACGGGGTTATAGCTCTGTTGAGACCTGCAGGTTCCGAGGCTGCTGCCGGCAAGAACCCAGTCAGCCATGTTGGAAAAATATACAATCTTCTATCGTTCAAAATTGCTAACGATATTATTGAAAAGGTTGATGGCGTTGAAGAGGTTTACGTCTGGCTTCTCAGCCAAATAGGAGTTCCTGTTAATAAGCCTAAACTGGTTTCAGTACAGGCGATTCTGGAAGAAGGATTAAACATGGAGGTTCTGGAGAAACCTATAGTGGAAGTTGTCGAGGAAAGCCTGAGTGATGATTCGCTAAGGAGTTTCATAAACGACCTGATAGAGGGAAAACTGAGAGTATGTTGAGTCAAGAGGAAACAAGTAAGCTTAAGATAGGGCTCGAAATCCATGTGCAGCTAACAAATCTGAAAACCAAGCTTTTCTGCCCTTGCCCCTCAGACTATCGTGGTAAGAAGCCGAATGAAAATGTTTGCCCAATCTGCCTAGGGCTACCCGGCACACTGCCACAGGTTAACAGTAAGGCTATTGAAAGCGCTATAGCTGTTTGCCTCGCTTTCAAAGCGAAAGTACAGCCCTACGTCGCTTTCAGTCGGAAGAACTATTTCTACCCGGATATGAATAAAAACTATCAGATAACGCAGTATGATAAGGCAGGGGGAGCGACAATAGGCATAGGAGGACATGTCACGATAAGCATGGATGGAGAAAGGAGAGAAATACCTTTCAGAAGGATACAGCTTGAGGAAGACCCTGGTAGACTAGTCCATGTTGAAAAAGGAAGCGTAAGAAAAACCTATATAGACTATAATAGGGCGGGGATAGCTCTTGTAGAGATCGTTACGGAGCCGGTTATGCATCAACCTAAAGAGGCACGCTTAGTGTTGGAGAAAATACAGACAACCCTAGAGCATCTTGGTGTTCTCGACCCCTCTTTCGAGGGATCCATGAGGTGTGATGCAAACGTTTCCTACGCTGGAGGAGCAAGAATAGAGATTAAAAACATTAATTCTTTCAGAGAAGTGGAGCAAGCGTTACGCTTCGAAGAACTGAGGTTAGCTTATCTCCCTAAGCTGGAAAGCAATGTTACTAAAAGATGGGGAGAGAAAGAGGGGGTTACGGCAACATCCAGAGAAAAGGAGACTGAGGAGGATTATCGCTACTTTCCCGAGCCAGATATTCCGCCAATACTGGTTGACGAGAAGCTTGTTGAAAGAATTAGAAGACACTTGCCCGAGCTGCCTGACGAGAGGCTAGAAAGATTTATCAGAGCCTACAAGTTGCCTGAAAAATTGGCTTCAATCCTGGTGATGGAGAAGCCTGTTGCAGACTTCTTTGAAGAAGCGTTACAGTTTTCAAACGATCCTAAGGAGGTTGCGTATTGGCTTACTAACGAGGTTGTGAGAAGATGGCGGGAGTGCGGTGTGGACTGTAGAAAAAGCAAGTTTAAACCGAAGAATCTAGCGAAGCTTGTCAACATGGTTAAGGAGGGAGCTTTGACCCCGCGTATGGCGAAAAGTGTTCTCTGGGACGTGGTTTTAACGGGAGAAGACGTTGAGGAGTATATTGAGCGGAAGGGCATAAGTATAATAAGGGATCCGAACATGTTTAAGCAAGTAATCCTGAAGGTTTTAGAGGAAAAGCCGAATCTTAGGGAAAACGCTTCTAAGAATGAAAGAATAATCGACTTTATATGCGGAGAGGTTCAAAAAAAGCTTGACGGAAGAGCAGACCCGATTATTCTCAGGAATGAAGTTAAGAAGCTGGTTGAGGAGGAGGATTAAAAATGCTTGAAAGCCTTTCGGAGAGGCTTCAAAATGCACTCAGGTTTATCACTAGGCAGGCTTACGTGAGTGAAAAGGAGATTGCAGAGTATTTACGTGAGATTCAACGAGCACTGCTAATGGGGGATGTTGACGTTAAGCTTGTAAGCCAACTCACTGAAGATATTAGGAAAGAGCTTAGAGAGACGAGGGAGGAGTATGGAGTATCCTTAAAAGACAGGGTTGTCTATGCGACTTACCAAGGCCTTATCCGGATACTTGGAGGCGAGAAGAAGGAACTTCGCATTCTGCCTAATCAGCTTAACATTTTCATTTTTATGGGGATACAGGGTTCAGGGAAGACTACAAGCGTCGGCAAGGTTGCCTATTTTCTTAAAAAGAAGAAGAGGCGGGTGGGGGTTATAGCTGGCGATGTTTTCAGACCGGGAGCCGCAGACCAGTTAAGACAACTATTAGAAGGCACCGGCATTCCGCTTTATGCAGAGCCCTCAGGAAAATCCTCTGTAGAAGTCATTAAAAACGGTGTAAAATGGGCTAAGGAGCTAGGTCTTGAAGTCGTACTCGTGGATACTGCTGGGAGACACAAGTCAGAAGAATCTTTAATGAATGAAATGAAGCAGATAATAGATGAGATTAACCCTACCGCAGCGATACTTGTCATAGACGCTATGATAGGCCAGCAGGCAAGAGCTCAGGCAGAAGCCTTTAACAAGGTTGCGAAAGTAGGATACGTAATAGTTACTAAGCTTGATGGTTCGGCTAAGGGTGGCGGGGCGCTTTCAGCAGTAGCTTCTGTTGGCGCACCAATAGTATTTGTTGGAGTTGGTGAAAGCCTTGAAGAGTTTGAAGAGTTTGACCCAGTTAAATTTGTTTCCCGGCTGCTTGGAAGGCCGGATTTAGAGGCTATTGTGGCCAGGATTCAACAAATGTCTAAGGAGGAGCGGCTTAGAATGCAGAAAATGGCTCAAGGTAAGTTCACCATCGAAGAATTCGTACAGCAGCTTGAAACTGTAAGAAAAATTGGTGACCTTCAAGCATTATTATCTAATCTTCCCGGAGGAAGGAGGTTGGATAAGAAAGAGTTGGAAGAGTTTATAGGGAGGTTAAAAAGGTGGAAGGCGATTGTAAACTCAATGAACATGGAGGAAAGAAATGATGTTACGATAATAGACTCTTCACGGGTTAAACGTATTGCAAGGGGGTCGGGAACTTCTGAGAAAGATGTTAGAGAGCTAATAAAACAATATACTGTCGCGAAGAAAGCTGTTAGAAAAATGTCTAAAGGAGCTTTAAGAAAACTTTCCTATTTGAGGTTTTAAAAATGGATTTATTGAAGCATTTGAAAAAGATTGTAATATCCATCCCACTTTGTGACAGATGTTTGGGCAGACAGTTTTCAAACCTTATGCCAACCTCCGATAATGAGACTAAAGGCAGAATTTTGAAGGATTTTCTTTTCATGAATGAAATGCGAGCGAGGGAAGAAAACCCTAGAAAGTCTTTGAAAATAGTCAAAGCCCTAGCTGAATCTGGACACGAGCCTTCACTGAGCTTTATGAAGAAAAATCTGGGTTTAGATGTAGTTTCAAAGCCTTGCTATGTTTGTGAAAACGGAATTAGCTCTTTAATAGAGAGCGCTACCGCCAGCATTATTGAGAAATCGTCAGAAGTAGAATTCAAAACTTTTTACGTAGGGCTTACACTACCGGTTTCCATAGAGGAGAAAGATGAGAAAGTAAAGTCTTTCTTTAAGCTAAAGTTTGGAGAGGCTTTGAAAAACGAGCTTAATAGAGAGATAATTAGGAAAGTGGGGAAAACGCTGCAGAGAAAGCCGGAGATGAAGAGGCCAGACGCTCTCTTCATATATGATGCTGTGAGAAAACAGGTTTCGCTACAGATAAACTCGATTTTTCTCAAGTCAAGCTATAAAAAGCTTGTCAAAGGAATCGCTCAGACCAAGTGGCGGGGACTCGACAGTGAGAATACGACCCCCTCCATAGAAAAAATGTTAGAAGAGGTTCTTTTACCGGCTTACAATGGCAGTGGTTTAAAATTTCACGGCGCAGGAAGAGAGGATGTCGATGTAAAGATGCTTGGAGAAGGAAGACCCTTCATAGTTGAAATACTTGAGCCGAGGATTAGAAATGTGGATCTAAAGAAACTTCATTTAGAGTTTAACAGAAGATTTGGAGACATGGTTGAGATAGCTGAATTCCAAAATGCAGCCTATTCCGAGGTTCCAAGGCTTAAGCTTGAAGCGGAAATCCATAAGAAGAGTTACAGAGTTGTGTTTGAAACTGAGAGAAAGATTTCGGAGGAAGAGTTAAGAGAGCTGTCGGAAAGGTTTACTGGAACCGTGGTTAACCAGAGAACCCCTTTAAGAGTGTTGAAAAGAAGGAAGGACAAGGTTAGGAGAAAAGTAGTCTATAAGGCTGTTTTTAAAAGGCTCGAAAATAATCTTTACGAAGCATCTATAACGTGTAGCGGAGGGCTTTATGTCAAAGAGCTTTTCCATGGGGATGAGGGAAGAACAGTTCCCTCCGTAGCGGGACTTCTTAACACTAAGATTAAAATAGTGGAGATGGAGGTAACGGGTATTGAAGGTGGTTAAGCAAAAATGCCTCAAACCTCCGGGAGAAGGATAAAAACGAGAAGCCTGCTTAAGAAAAGAGTTAGAGAGAGGGGAATAAAACCTCCCTCGTACCTTTTGCAAGACTATAGACTGGGAGATAAAGTGGTCTTAAAATACGACCCCTCGGTTCATAAGGGGATGCCTCACAGGAGGTTCTATGGTAAAATAGGGACAGTGGTTGGCAAAAGGGGGAGAGCATATGTTATTCAGGTAGTAGATGGAGATAAAACAAAAACTTTAATTGCAAGACCAGAACATTTGAAGAGGCTGTAGGCAATGGGAATTCAAAAGATATCTGAAACAGATATAACGATACCCGAGGCGCTTGAGATCCTCTCCGCACAGGAGGATCTGAAACAGTATCAGCGCTTAGTCTTGGACTACCTAAAAGAGGCTTCTAAACTCCCTGCAGATAAGGCTAAAAAACTATTGGAGGAGCTCATGAAGGAGGCGGGTCTTACTAGGAAAGAAGCCGTGATGCTTGTTAACATACTTCCGAAGAGTAAACATGAGATAATGGCGATTTTATCCGGCGGAAGAGACAAAGAATTTTTAACACTTGAAAAAGTTGAAAAGATTAAAAGCATCATCGATAAGTATGCTTGAATCTTTTAAATTTTTCTTGTAAAAAATTACTTGACCCGCATTATTTTCTGTCTTCCACCGACTCTCCAGTACTCCACAGTCACTCCCTGAGCAATACTGCTTTTAAGATCCTGGTCTTGAGGCAGCGGGATTTCGAAAACCTCGTAGGTTTCGAGATCCATTATTTGCGCATTATCGCCTACTAATGCAAGCACCTGCGCGTTTCTCTTCTCTATCATTGGGACTTCTACCTTAGCGTCAACAGGGCTTAGCAGAGTGTGTTTAGACCTGTCGAACAATCCTATGCCTACGACACGGGCCTTAGCACTACCATGTTTGCCTGGCTTAGAGTGTGAAACCTCTACTATTTGACATGGCTCGTTGTCAATCATGATCCAAGACCCCTCTTTCAACTCCCCTAGCTCGACTACTTTACCCATTTTGGAGAAAACTAATAAGCGGCATATTTAAAAAACTTATGCAGCAAGATGGCGGAGGCTAAGAAGATAGCAGTAGTCTATAAAACCAAGGAGCCTGAAGTTCTGAGGGTCATTGAGACGGTTAATAGGGTTATGAAGCCAGAGTCTATTGAAGAACACCCGTTGTTAAGCCTCGTAGGAAAAAAGCTGGGAGGTTTTGACCTGATTGTCTGCCTAGGGGGAGACGGAACGCTGGTGAGAACCTGCCGGGTGGTTGAAAACGGGGGTGTAATTCTTCCTGTTAACATGGGTAAGAAAGGCTATTTAATGGAGGTAGATCCTGAGAAACTGCCTTCTTATCTGGAAAAGTATCGAAAAAACGAGTTTTTAGTTGAGAAATGCTTCAAGCTTAAAATAAGCTACGGTGGCAGGATGCTTAATGCAATAAACGAAGTTGTGATTAGGAACATAATAGGTTTAAAACAAGTAACACTGTCCGTGGAGCTTGAGGAAGGAAGCTTCATAGTAGAGGGGGATGGGGTTTTAGTTTCAACCCCAATCGGATCCTCTGCTTACTCTCTCAATGCAGGAGGACCGTTTGTTTTATCCAATGTAAACATCCTAGTATGCACTCCATTGTGCGCAAGAAGACCATTAAGACCACTGATAGTTAATAGGGACGCGGTAATAAAAGTGAAATATTTAAGTGGAGAAGAAATACAAATGATAATAGACGGGGAGGAGGCGTTAAAGGTGGATCCTAAGGAAACCATAGGGATTACGGGGTCGACAGAAACAGTTAATATTATACGTTTCTCCAGTTCTTTCAACATTAAGCGTATGGGCAGGCTGACAGGAGGGATTGAAAACGGTTAAGCAGGGATATGTTCTAGACTCTACAGCGATAATACAAGGAGTGGACCCAAACTCTCTTAAGAGAGAGTCTTTCACAATAAGAGAGCTTCTGGACGAGATTGGGGAAATAGGCAGGAGATGGATGAGAATAAAGACCGCAATGATGCTTGGAAAACTGGTAATCCGGGAGCCTTCTGTCGGAGGCATGGAGAAAGTAGAGCGTGTCGTCAAGGAATACGGGTTATACGAAAAGCTTTCAAAACCAGACATTAAGATTCTGGCTCTGGGCTACGAGTTACACAGCGAGGAGGATTATGATATAGAGATAATAACCGATGATTACGATATTCAGAACACGGCAGCCCTTCTAAATCTGAAGTATATTTCCATAGGAATTAAGGAAATAAGGAAAACATACATATATGTCAAGTACTGCCCCGCCTGCAAAAGGAGATATTCCGGGTATACCGGAACTGTTTGCCCAGTGTGCGGATACAGGTTGACAGGCGTAAAGAAGGTTATTAGAGATAATACTTATTAGAAGTAGTGTTTAAGTTTCTTCTGCGTGAGAAACGCATTATCTTCTTTCGTAAGAAAGAATGAAAGCTCCTTCTCCAGAAGCGCGAGGCTGCTTGAAAAATACGGGTCCAGACGATAAGATGCTAAAACCTTTTTCCCAAGAGTTAAGTACTTTTTAACACCACTTATATAAACTGTCGGAAGAAGCTCGCCCCCGCAAGAAGTGCATTTGGAAATAAGCGGGAGCCTCCTGAATTTTTTACCACATTTCTTGCACCGGAATTTCTGAATATGAAACGTCTTAATGTTCCCTGAAATGTCTTTTAACAAATGAGAATTTAAAAGGTTTTCCGCAAAACCCTTTTCATCTATCCCGGTTAGGAGAGAAGTAACCTCCAGCTGTAGTTTTAGTTTTCTCTCCATAGAGCCTAAAGTACTATACACGTTTCTTTTAACACCTTTTACAATACTACTCGTATTATGAGACCAAGCTATGTTGAAGTCATCTTTACTAACTAAACGCATTATATCTAAAAGCTCCTTCGGCTTCACGCCTTGTTCAACAAGCAAGTAAAAATCTTTATCATACTTTGTCATGTTCTCCATGTTATAGATCTGATCGTCTATTTCATCAGGTTTTAAAATAGGCATTATTATAAGTGGAGTATCCATCAATCCTCCTGCAGCATCAGGAACATAATGCTTCGAGAAATTTAAGAAGGCGTCTAAGAGAAGAATTATAGAGTCCCCGTCTCCATCACAGTCTCTTCTTTTAGCCTGATGCCAGAAGGGGTGTGCAAAGACAACCTGTGAATCGGTGAAACCAATTATTCTACCCACGATGGCTCCAAGCGTATGAGGAGAAATCCCTAGGATAAGATGACCAATAAGATCCTCTCTCGTCTTAATGTTGTAGTATGGCTCCACATGATAGAAAAGCCTGAGCTCCTCGTCAATAAAACTTGCAACTCTAACCAAAGAATCACCTATTTCTTTAGGAAGAATTACATCCTGGGGATAAAGGTATAGAAGCTGCTTACTTTCAGCAAGAGGATTGCCGTCAACATCCTTATCATAGCCTAGTTTCTTCAACAATTCTACAGAAACCCCTATTTCCTCAGGCTTGAAAGCTGTTAAAGGAGCATTAGTAGCGTCGAATCGTATCGTTCCATCCTTGTATATCGTCAAACCGTGCTTAGCTCTAAGAATGCCTTTTTCAATCGGCTCAGGAACTTTATTCTTGTTCATTAACCCTTTTACCCCCTTTACTTCAGGAATTGCGGTAATCCCAAGCGTCTTTTCAGCATCTTCTAAAATGCTTTGAAGTGGAACGTTTGTCGCATGAAAAGAGTTGCATTTACCTCTACATTTTTCGCATTCTTCCGACTTAGAGTACGAATTACATTTTGCGCAATAGTATATGGGTATGGTACTAGACTTACACTGAGGACAATGCAAGTAGAAGGTAAGTTGGTTACATTTTTCACAATACCTATTACAAATGTTTACGACTACGTGTCCATGGGATGCTGCAGCAACAATGTTTCTTTTTGGACCGCCTTCTAAACCTACTGGGAACAATACGTGAGAAGGAGGATCCATTTCCCTAAGTTTTGCTGCCTCAGGCCTTCCAAGTCTAGCAGATATAAAGGCTCCTTTTTTAGGCTTGATCTTAAACTGGAGAACAGTGTTAAGATAATCGATAGAGTTTTTTTCGGAACCTGCCGGAGGCAAGGAGAATCTTGAAAGATATATTAGGAATTCAGCGTGCATTTTAGATAATCTAATATACCCGTTTTCAACCTGGAAAGGAAGACACATTTTCTCTAACTCGTCTAGCAAAGCACTATCCTCTATTGGAACAACAATATGATCTTCCTCAACCTTAGCCTTCTTGAAACATTCAATCACGTGAAGAAGCTGGGAAGCGTCCAGATTATCTATGAAAAAGTAAAAGGCAGGGTGAAGAGGGATATCTAGGGCCAAGCTTATCTGCAAGGCTGTTCCAAAATCAATATTGATAAATGGATTCTTAACGATATCCCAGAGGAAACTAGCCTCCAAAGGAAGACTCTTAATCTTAGCCTCCTTATCCTTAAGGGCGGCTTCAAGCTCCGCAGCCCATTGTTCTTCAGTGTATCCCACCTTGTCAAGTGGAGTGTTCCCCTCAATATAGTCACCTACAGATATTAGTATATCGCCAAGAAAAAGCACTTTAGAGATATTATGTTGAATCCTTTTAAGCTTATCCTCATTTTCAACAAGATACACAGAGCCGTCATGCGTCTTAACTATGGGAGGCATAATCGAATCCACAGGCATCACTATAGCTGATTTCCCAGGTCGATCTATCCTAAGCTGGGAGCCTATGGACAGGAATCCCCGGAGGAGCTCCATCGCCACAGGATGGATTCCCATTGCCATCAACCCGGTGTTTCTAGCTCTTCCATACCTTATTCTGAACCCTCCGAAAGCTTCAGAAGATGAGAAGAAAGGCCTCCCGATTAAAACCTCTTTGAGGTATTCTGACTTTGTGCTTTCAACCTCAATTCTAGATATCCAGGACCATCCGGATATGTTAAGCTTATTGATTATACTTTCAAACTTCTTAACCCTACCAATTATGCCATCGTTTATAATTCTTAAAGCACCACCCCTAAGCCTGTTCGTCTCAACTCTCGGAAGATCCCTATAAATGACCACCTCGGTTTCTTCAGAGGGTGGACCAGTAATCTCCACAGGAAGATTCTCTATAACTTCAGCAATTTGATCCTTAGCAACTTTATATTGAAACCTGTTTTTACCTCTCTCGTATAACCTTAATTCCTCCACGTAACGCGAAACCTCTTCCTTAGTAGGCTTGTATCTATCAAGTTTCAACACTCTTCTTATAAAGTCTGCGAGAATTATGGAGAGGGCTTGCTCCGTGCCTCCGGCAGACCTCATCGGTCCCGAGAAATAAACAGCCAAGTACCTAGTATTGTCAGCGTTCTTCTTTATCAGAACTTTCTCTATGCCCTCTATGGGGGCCGCTGTAGTTCCCGGGGGAGTCAATGAAGCAAGCGCAGCCTTCAACGCTAGTTCCGCTGCTTTTTCTTCAGAAAATGACCCGAATCTTCCCAGTACGATGTCTTCAGCTATTTTGAACGGTATTTCAATCGGAGGCAGAGTTTTTTTAAGCTCCTCAAACCTTTCCCTAAACCCATTTAAGCCAAGTATCTTTTCGATTGTTTCAGCCTGGGAGAATGAGATTATAGATTCTGGTTTTTTCTCAGGATCATAGCCATTTTCCTTAGCTCGGACGGCGTATCTGTATGCTTCCCAGAATCTCTCCCGTATAAAGTGGTTATATGCTTCGATATTCATCTTTAGCGCTGCCTTTCTTCAATGCGCCTTTCCGCCCACCCTCCATTATCTCAGAAAGCTTCTCATCGAGAACGCTGGTTTCCTCCAAAACATCGCCTGTAACTATAACGTCAGCACCGGCAGAAACGACATTCTCCGCAGCTAAGCCATCTCTTATGCCTCCACCTACAATAAGCGGAATGCTAATACGTTTTTTAACCATGGTTATCAACTTTTCAGGAACATGCGACGTAGCACCAGAGCCTGCTTCAAGATAGATAAACCTGAAGCCAAGAGCTTCAGCAGCCATAGCGTAACCTACTGTTAACTCAGGTATTTCAAAAGGAAGAGGCCTAGCATCACCTATGTACCCAGCTGCACCGCCAGTACCGAGTATCAAGTAAGCCATCGGAATGGCTTCCAATCCTAACTCCCTTATGGCCTTGATTCCAAGGACTTGTGCACCAATAATATAGTATGGATTTGACGAGTTTAGAAGAGACATGAACCAGATCGCATCAGCACCTCGAGCTATGCTTGCAACATTACTGGGGAAAATAATCACAGGTAGTTTTGAATTAGATTTAATCTTAACAATAGCCTCCTCATAGTCAGAAGTTCTGTGCGAAGTACTTCCACCGACCATGAATGCAGATGTGCCAGAGGCCTCAGCCGCCCTAACTACTTCCTCAATCCTGCTCATTTTCTCAGGATCGATTAAGGTGATATGTATGAAACCGTTCTCCTCGATCTTCTCGTACAAGTATTTTTCTGTCTTCCCTATTCGCAACCTGTTTAAAGCAAGTTAGAGAATATATAAATCTAAAAGCGTGCGCTAGGAAATCTCACCACTATGATATTTATCTACAAACCTATTGAAGTAATCAACATTCTCCATGTTCTTAACATATTCTAGAGTCGTTGCCAAGCTGCAATTACCACATACGACTCTCACACTTCCCGAAGCCTTGTCTTCAATAACAGAAACTGCTTGTATACCACATTTTGGGCAGGGAAAAATCTTTGGAATAACCTTACGAATAACCTTAGCTTCTCTCCTTCTTCTTCTAGCCATGTTTCAACATTCTCCACGCATCTATTTTTCCCTTTCTTCGCAGCCTGGTTGAAGAGAAGGAGTGCTCACGAAAATCCTATAGGGTATACAAAAAAGTATAACTACAGGTCGCCGTTAACAAAAATAGAAATATGGCAGAAAAGAACAGGAAAACCGATATTATTATTGGAAAACTTTTAGAGGACTCGAACCTTACTCCGAAACAGCTTGAAGCCCTGTTACTATATTCCAGTAGCATAGAGCAGAGAATAGTCAAGAACGGATACGTAGATATTGATGGTAAAAAAGTCTCTAAAGGCGCCTTCTTCAGGATATTAAGCCAAGCCAAGAAAAACGTTAGAAAATCAATAGTTACATTGATATTAATGTCATATACAGGCTTAATGGATGTAGATCAATTTAGTGCAATCATGCAAATTGCGAACATAATGATGCAATCCAAAGGTCAAGATGAGGATTTGATTAGGACGCTCTTAGAAAAACTCAAAGTTATCGTTGACATTAGGAAAAGAGCAAAGTAAAAATACCTTAGTCCAGCACAGGGTAAGCAAGCAATGGATCTACTTAATCTTCTAAAACGGCCAGGAGAAGAGATACGGAAAGAGAGAAAAAGAAAGGGGTTAACTCAGAGTTTACTAGCTAAAAAAGCAAAAGTAAGTCAAGCCTTAATAGCAAGGATTGAAAAACAACAGGTAGATCCGCGGCTTTCAACACTACGAAAGATCGTTGAAGCATTAATAGAGGAAGAAAACCAAAAGGGGACAAGAGCCATAGATATAGCAGTACGTGACGTCATAGTTGTGAATCATGATGATACTATTGAAAAAGCCGTTAAGCTCATGCGTAGATATGGCATATCGCAGCTACCTGTATTGAGGAATGGGACCCCGATAGGAGCAGTTGAGGAATTGGAACTTTTAAAGGCCTTTTCCAAGGAGAAAGATCTAGACAAATTTTATCAGAAAAAAGTGGTAGAAGCCATTTCATCAGTATACCCCATGGTAGAACCGGATACGAGCGTAACGGATGTTGTAGATTACCTTTTGAAGGGGCATAATGCCGTTTTAGTAACCAGAAACGGGCGATTAGAGGGCATAATAACTAAGATTGACGTCTTGATGAAAAGTAAAAATATAATAGCATCAGTTTAGCATCAAAAATAGATGGTATCATTATTCGGAAAGGGGAAGAAAGAAGTCGAGGAAAGACTTTTAGAGTTGAAAGAGAAGAATGACGCCTTAGAAAAAAGACTTGACGAAACGCTAGAGAAACTAGAGAAACTAGAAAGGGGAGCGAGACTATTAACAGAAGCGGTTTATAAGATAATCACTTACCTGAAAGATCTTGAGTCGTCGAAAGAAGAAGTAAGGCAAGAATTAGAAGAGAAACCCTTCGAAACAATTAGAAAGAAAGAATCTTCAAGGGAAGAGTATCTTACTGAAACAGAGGAGAAACTCATAGATGAAATCAGGAGTAAAGGAATGTTGACTGTAGGCGAATGTTACATGCGTGTGGGAAGATCAAAGGAACATGTAAGCAGAATGTTAAAAAGACTCGTTGAAAAAGGCATTTTAAAAAGAGAAAGAAGGGGCAAAACTTTTTACTATAAGCTCGCCGAGTAATGAATGATGCTATTCATTTTTTAGAAGAATGGTTGCAGCTTGGTAAATGTATTCTCTTCCTCTTTTTCTTCTCACTAGGAACCCCTTATCATGCAGCCTCATCAGATAGGTGGCGACTGTACTCAGTTGGATAGGTTTACCGATTCTCTCTTCATATCTATTCTTAACGTCTTTCGAAGAGAAATCCATATTTCTAAATTCTCTTATAACTTTCAAAATATTGCTTAATGTTTCTCCCTGTTTGCGTAATACTTCAAAGACGTATCCGTCATTAGTTTTCTTCATTATTTTTTCCTGAGACGAAATGGAAAGCACATCTCGGTTAAGAGTTTCCCGTAGAAGCATTAATGGAAGAAGATTGGGAAGTATTGATGCATATTTATCGAGACCCTCTCCTTCCAACCTAAGTGAGATAAGTACGTCTGAACCATCGGAAAAACGGATCTCAAGTTTTTTCCCGCTATCTCTGTTAATCACAGCGTTCAGCTGATTTTTGGAATAACTTAGGTAAATAAGTGTTAACAAGCAGTTTTTCCAGTGGAAATAAAAAAGCTTAAAACGCAGTTGTTTTTAAAAAAGCGATGCGATTCACAGGGTTTCTTCTACAAAAAGCAGAAAAAAGTGAAGCTTTCCAAGTTCCAGTAGAAATGCAGGGGTGAGGGTTAAATACAGAAGAAGAGAGAAAAAAAAGAAGGAAGTTAAGGAAAAACGAAAAACGAGGGGAAGAAAAGAAGGAAGGAAGGAAAAGGACAGGAAGGAAACACATCTTCAGAAGAGAACAGAAAAAGACCCCCTACACCCCTTCATTTCTTTTGAAAAAGAATCGGGAAAAAGAATCTCTGGAAAATAAAATTTATCTTAAACTAAAAGATACTTAATGAAAGCTTTTTATTCTCTTCACCATTGAAGGAAGCAGTGTGGAGAATAATTATCTCTAAATTTTTAAATGAATCTTTCCTAAAAGCGTGTGGAGAAGAAATAGAGGGGTGCGAGCGACTTGTTACTATTTTTTTGTACCTTTTTCTCTAAACAATTCTCCAATTCATTTTTCTTTAGAAAGAAGTCTCCAGCTTTCTAATGGAGGCTGCGAAGGAAAGCACTGAAATACTAAATAAGGTATTCAACAACATGTTTTTGAAGAGCAACATTTTCCGCAATAGGGATGCTTTAAGACACGATTATATTCCTGATCATCTTCCACATCGCGAAAACGAGATTAAGTATATTGGTGAGGTCGTAGCTCCTCTTCTTCTTCATAATAAGGCCTCTAATCTGTTTGTTTACGGTAAACCCGGGACAGGGAAAACAGCTGTTGTTAGATTTGTGTTTAATGCTCTTTCTAAAAAAGCTACCGAGTTGAGAGCAAATATAAAATGTGTTATGGTTAATTCAAGGATAGAGGGTTCAGAATACAGGATCCTTGCGTCAATATCGCGGCAAATAGGGCTTTCTATACCTTTCACAGGGTTGGCTACTGCTGAGGTTTTCAGAAGGATTATCAACTATATAAAAGCCAACAACCTTTATCTTCTTATTGCCTTGGATGAGGTTGACGTAATCGTTAAAAAAGAAGGAGAAAACTTGCTCTACGAACTTTCGAGGATTAATGAATACTTTTCTTCTCACCGGGTTTCTTTCATAGGAATTTCAAATGAAATAATGTTCAAGCAGATTCTCGATCCGAGAATATTGAGTGCTTTAAGCGAAGAGGAGCTTGTTTTCAAACCGTATACTTCAGACGAGCTTTTCGATATTCTTTCTGAGAGGGCTAAGGAAGCATTTTTTGATGCTGTTTGTGACCCATTGGTAATAAAATATATTGCAGCGCTTTCTGCTTCTGAGCATGGGGATGCAAGAAGAGCGCTTGACCTACTTCGAGTGGCGGCTGAGACAGCGGAGAGAGCGGGTAAATCAGCTATAACGACAGAGTGTGTGCAGGAAGCCATTAGGAAGATAGAGAGGGATCAGGTTAACGAAGTTATAAAAACACTTCCGATTCAGAGCAAGATTCTCTTAGTTTCTATTTTAAGAAATCTCAGAGATCAGGGTGCTCAGCATACCAGTGGGGAAATATATGCTGAGTACAGGAACCTTGTTGCAAATATTGGTTTAGAACCGTTGACTGACAGGAGGCTTTCTTCTTTGCTGAACGAGCTGGAATCAGCGGGAATAATCTCCTCAAAACTCGTTAACATGGGTAGGTATGGAAGAACTAAAAAGTATAGCCTTTCAGTCCCTCAAAACCACGTTTTTGAAGCTTTAAGTGAAGACTCGCTTCTGAACGGTCTTTTATAAGCTAAAATGTCTTTTCTAAGCCTGCAGAAAACATAAAAAAGAGGCCTAATAGAATTCTCTTTGGCCGTGGTGGCAGAGTGGCAATGCGCCGGGCTCGAGACCCGGTTCCCCTCAAGGGGAGCGCAGGTTCAAAAGGCGTTAGGCCGGAAACTCCTGCCCACGGCGCATGTTTTACTTGTCACTCTTGGATAGGATAGATTCTACCATTCCGCAAAATAGCTAAACCGATTCCAGGATGCGGCTTGTCCTAAAGCCCCTGCTCTTCTAACAGTCTATTCACATGCTTGTAGTAATCTTTTCTCTTTAGTTTTGATGCTGCAGCCTCATCAACAATAATTGTTGCATCAGGATGCATTTGCAGTATCGAAGCAGTTATTTGAGACGTTATAGGTCCCTCTACTGTGGCTGCAATAGCATCCGCTTTCCCCTCACCATTGGCTAGGAGTATTATTTTTCTAGCCTCCATAATTGTTCCGCAACCCATTGTTATGGCAAGCCTTGGAACCTCTTCCTCACTCTTAAAGAAACGTGCATTATCCTTTATTGTTTCCTTCGCAAGCGCTACTAGCGTGGTTCTCCCCATCAAGGGAGAGCCTGGCTCGTTAAAGGCTATATGGCCGTCTCTACCTATTCCTAAGAGTTGCAAGTCGATTCCTCCCGCTTTCCTGATCTCCTCTTCGTATTTTTTACAGAAGGCTTTGACATCCTTAGCAAGACCGTCAGGTATGTGAACATTCCTAGGATTAATATTAATATGGTTGAACAGATTCTCAAACATAAAGTAATGGTAACTTTGAGGATGAGTTGGGGCCAGCCCATAGTATTCATCTAGGTTAAAAGTCACTACCCTCGAGAAATCTAGGCCTTCCTCCCTATGCATTCTGATCAGCTCCTTATAGGTGCCGAGCGGCGTGCTGCCAGTAGCCAAGCCAAGAACAGAATCAGGCTTCCTCCTTATCTGCTCAGCTATTATTTTCGCTGCTTTCTTACTCATCTCCTCATAGTCTTTTGTGATTATTACTCTCATCCTGCCTTTTGGGTTGAAAGGGTTTATATAAGGCTAACTCTTCTAAACTCTTTTAAGCTAATGGTCCGTAATAAGTTTCAGATGATGTTTGAGGATAGTTGCAACAGGGATAAGCGGTAGTGGCAGAGAGACGCATCTCCGGAGATTCGTTGAGTTTGCGGAAGCTAGGAATACCGAGGTTAAGCTTTTCTCAGTTGGCAGCATGATGTTCGAGGCAGCAAGGAAACTTGGTGTCGAGATAGAGGAAGATAAGATACTTGACTTATCTCCCTCCTCCTTAAACTTTCTTAGGGCAACGGTTTTCGAGCAAATCATTAGGGAGGCGGAAAACTATGAGAACATAATCATAAGTACACATGCCTGCTTCAGGTGGAAGAAACATGTTTTCCAAGCATTCGACTTTCATTATCTTAACGAGCTCTCTCCAGATGCATTCATAACAATCTCCGACTCCGCGTTACCCATTAAAATGAGGCTTGAATCCTCCGCGCAGTGGAGAGGTCGTCTAACGCTTAAAGAAATACTTGTTTGGAGAGACGAGGAAATCCTCTTGACGAAGAGTATTGCTAATTATAGGAGAAAGCCTTTTTACATCATTCCGTTCTCATCTCCCCCGGAAACCCTTTTTAACCTCATGTTTAAACAGTATTCGAAGAAAGCATACCTTAGCTATCCCATAACGCATATAGAGGACCGGGAGGCTAAGCTCGCTGATAAAGACCGATTTAAAAATAGGCTTAGAACACTTGGCCTAACCGTGTTCGACCCGGGTGAAATAGAAGATTCCTTCTTGCTTTACAAGCTTAAGGAGCTAAAGGATATCGGCTGGGAAAAACTGGTAATTGAGGAGAACGGTGTAAAGATAGAGGTTCATATAAGTGAAATCGAAGATGTTGTTGAAGATCTGCTCGACCAGATTGTTGCAAGGGACTACCAGCTTATAGACCAGAGTGATTTCCTCATCGTCTACTATTTCTCGCAAGTAATGTCCCCTGGCGTGCTCTCTGAAATGACATACGGTTTCAGCAATAACAAGAAGGTGTTTGTAGTTTACAAGGGTCCTGAAAGCCCGTTTTTTAACTATTATTCAACAAGAATATTTGAGTCTGAAGGAGCTCTGATAGACTTTATGCATAAAGAAGGAATAATTAATGGGAAACCCTAAAACGACAAAATTTATTAAGACTGGAAGCAAAATATGCTTGAAACCGCCCTGTAAAAACTGGGCGGCTTGCGGAGGTCGCCAAAGCCAGGAAGCGGCAAAGCCTGGTCAAATAAGTATGAGGCTAGAGGCGCGAGGCTCAGGACCTCGTCCCGAAGGGGTTCGTGGGTTCAAATCCCACCCTCCGCACTTTTCATAAGCTAAGGCTCGCTAAGGCTTTAGTAGCCTTCTCAAGAGTTGTTGCATTAATGCACAGCTATCTGGCACACGGTCTACTTGGTAGTCGGTGATGCGCAGATATATCGGCTGTACAGGTTTTTGCCGGATAACTATGAGGTCCCAAGGTCCTTAATGACAGTAAGGGGACGCAGTTGGCTAATGCTGCCCTAGATCATACAGGGCTACTGTATTCTGAGTATTAAATAGTTTAAATAGGGTTTGAGAAACTGTTTAACCATACAGGTGAGAGAATTGGAAAGGGGTTCCTCGGCTGTAAACAAAATACTCTTGGCGTCATGCATGATTTCCTTGATGCTCCAAGTAGTTACCCCGCTTGACATGGAAACAGGCCTAAATCAGAGAAAGATTGAAACAGCACTCTTGATTATTTTACTTCCAATAGGATTCCTGACAGTATTGCCTCAAGCCCCGGAGGAAACAGATACGTCTAGAAAGATTATAGCAGGAGTCATTATTCTGGTTGTAACAATAATGTGCGTTTACTTAATGACGGTTTTCGTAGCCAAGTCTTCCCAGAAGCAAGCTCCTCCTTCAACCGCGCCATACCGCAACCCGAATCTCTCGCCTGAGGAAAGGGCTGCCGACCTTCTTTCCAGAATGACACTTGATGAGAAAATCGGCCAGATGACGCTAGTAGACCGGCAATCCATAAGCAGCATTTCAGACATATCTACCTACAATTTAGGTGGGCTTTTGAGTGGCGGAGGATCCTGCCCGGATCCAAATACTCCTCATAACTGGGCTAGAATGTACAACAGGTATCAGAAACAAGCGGTTGAAGGAACACGCCTAGGGATCCCGATTCTTTACGGTATTGATGCTGTCCACGGGCATAACAATGTCTATGGAGCCGTGATTTTTCCCCACAATGTCGGGATGGGTGCGACGTGGAATCCTGAACTAGTTGAGAAGTGCGCTCACATCACGGCGGTTGAAGTAAGGGCTACAGGTATTCGTTGGACCTTCTCACCATGCATCGACGTTGCCAGGGATGACCGTTGGGGTAGAACATACGAGTCGTTCGGCGAAGACCCGTATCTGGTTAAAACCATGGCGATAAGCGCGGTTAAAGGGTACCAGGGGGCTGGGCTTGACCGGGATGATACTGTTCTGGCTACGGCTAAGCATTTCATGGGTTCGGGTGGAACTAAGGATGGCAAGGATCAGGGGGACTTTCAAGGTCCGCTTAGAATACTTCGGGAACAGCATCTCGAGCCTTTCATAGGCGCAGTTAGTGCTGGAGTAGGATCAGTGATGGCGTCTTACTGTAGTATTAATGGGCAAAAGATACATGGCATCAAGTTCTTCCTGACTGATGTTTTAAAGGTGGAACTGGGGTTTAAAGGCCTGCTCGTGTCCGACTGGGAGGCAATAGGCCAAGTGGACTCCTCATACAGGAACGCGGTTAAGAAATGCGTTGAGGCGGGGATAGATATGGCGATGGTGCCAAGCACTTGGAAAATGTTCCAAGAGAATCTCAAAGACCTTGTTAATAGTGGCGAGATCCCGGTGAGCAGAATAGACGAGGCTGTTTATAGGATTCTGCTGGTAAAATTCCGTCTAGGCCTCTTCGAAAATCCTTACGTGGATGAAAGCCTTTCCTCGGTTGTTGGCAGTGCCGTGCACAGAGAAGTTGCCCGCCAAGCAGTCAGGGAAAGCATAGTGCTGCTGAAGAACAACGGTATTCTTCCAATACCTAAAAACGTAAGCACGATCTTTGTTGCAGGCCCTAATGCTAACGACATTGGAAACCAGTGCGGCGGCTGGACAATAACCTGGCAAGGAAGCAGTGGTGACATAACGATCGGGACAACTATTCTCGAAGCCATTAGGAAAACAGTTTCTCCGAGCACAGTGATTATATTTGATGAAAATGCTAGTAACGTAGCCGGGCCATACGACGTGGGGATAGTTGTAGTAGGAGAAACTCCCTACGCGGAATTCCTCGGCGACAGAGAGAGCCTAGACCTACCTGAGGAACAGCTTAAAATAATAGACAGGGTGGTTGCATCCGGGACCCCGACAGTCGTCATAATGGTTGCCGGCAGACCTCTAACAGGCATAGAAAACAGGCTGTCCCAGTGGGATGCTTTTCTGATGGCTTGGCTTCCAGGTACAGAAGGCCAGGGTGTGGCGGATGTTTTATTCGGCAACTATAATCCTAGTGGCAAGCTGCCGCGCTCATGGCCTAGATCTACTGCTCAAGAACCAATAAACTATGATCACCGGCCTGGTGAAGAGTACGATCCTCTTTTCGAATTTGGGTATGGGTTAAGCTACACGACGTTTGAATACAGCTGCCTAAACGTTACCCCGGCTGAGCCGCATTTAACAGGCAATATTTCAATTAGCGTAAACGTCAGGAACACGGGGCCTTACAGCGGTAGCGAGGTAGTCCAAGTTTATGTGAGCGATGTTGAAAGCAGTTTATCGACGCCAGTGAAAAAACTGTATCGATTCCGAAAGATAACTCTTCAGCCGGGTGAGATGCAAACGGTAAGCTTCACTATCCCTGTTTCCGAGCTTGGATTCTACACCGACGGTCCGGGGAAAACTATCGAGGAAGGAGTGTTTATAGTGACCGTAGGGGGTTTAACTGCAAGCTTTACGGCAAGGAAATAGACTCTTTCATGCGCATTCCTTAAATATAGGGTTTTAGCCCACTTTCAGTCACAGAGTGTCGCTGGTTGACTCGTAAACCAGAGGTAGTGGTTAAAATCGGAACAAGCGTGCTGACAAACTCTAAAGGATGGATCAGTGAGGCAAGAGTCAAGGAAATAGTGAGGCAGATCGCGGAAAACAGGAGCAGGATGGAGTCAGTAGTTATAGTTACCTCGGGTGCTATTGCAACAGGCTTGTCTAAGCTTAGAATAGAATCGTCTCCAAGCAATTTGAAGCTTACGATGAAACAGGTTTGCGCAGCTATAGGGCAGCCAACCCTAATGGCACTATACACGAAATATTTCAATAAGTATGGTATAAACACTGCGCAAATACTTCTTACTGAGGAGGACTTAGCAAACAAGTATCGTTACAAGAATTTTTGGAGAACATTATCCGCCCTTATGGAGCAGGGTGTTGTCCCAATCATAAATGAGAACGATGCCATCTCTGTTAAAGAGCTTGTCCCGATAAACCCTTATGTGCCGGACTCCGTTAGGTTCGGTGACAACGATAGGCTTTCTGCCATCATAGCTTCTAGAATAGGTGCTGACCTACTCATAATGCTGACTGACGTCGACGGATTCATGATGCCTACTAGAAACGGTGTAAAAATTGTTAAGGAGCTTAAGAGGATTAACAGGAAGATTCTCTCTTTCGCAGGGTCTGCAGGTGCTCTAGGTAGAGGCGGCATGCTCTCTAAGCTTCAGGCGGCAGCAATAGCCTCCAGATCAGGGGTTACGACGGTAATAGCCAACGGTTTAAAAAGAAACATTATAGCTAAAATACTCAACGGTGAAAACGCTGGCACCATAGTCCGCCCGCTACGGAAAAGGTTTAAGTCTTAAAAAAAGGCTTCTCAAGATCGCGTTGGGCATGGAGGAGGTCGTTGAAAAATCCAGAAAAGCTAAAGAGGCTTCTCTAAAGCTCGGGGTGGCTTCAACACCTGTTAAAAACGCTGCGTTAGAAAAGATGGCTGAACATATTGAGAGGCGCATGGAGGAAATAATACGGGAGAACAGGAAGGATGTTGAAGCGGCGGAAAGTAGAGGAGTGCCTGCATCTCTGATAGACAGGCTGCTGTTAAACGAAAAACGTGTAAGGGAAATGGCTGAAGGGCTTCGCCAAGTTGCCTCACTACCAGACCCTATTGGGGAAATAGTTGAAGGATGGAGAACCAGGCATGGCTTAGAGATAAGAAAGATTCGTGTACCACTCGGGGTTATTGGAGTAATATATGAGGCTAGGCCCAACGTTACAGTAGACATCACCGGATTAGCGTTAAAGGCTGGTAACGCTGTCGTCCTCAGAGGAGGCTCGGAAGCGTTAAACTCAAACAAAATACTGGTGGAAATAATGAGGGGTGCTGTGAAAACCCTTATCGACCCTGAGGCGATACAACTGATAGAGGATCCCAGCAGGGAGCTTGTCGGCTTACTCCTGAAACAGGACAAGTACATAGATGTTATAATTCCGAGGGGGAGTGCCCAGCTAATAAGGTTCGTCCGGGAAAACTCGCTTATACCTGTGATCGAAACCGGAGCTGGCAACTGCCATATTTTTGTGAACTGGGATGCTGATTTAGAGATGGCTACGAGGATAATAGTGAACGCTAAGGTTCAAAGACCCGCGGTATGTAACGCGGTTAGAAAAGTCCTGATACATAGTAAGGTCGCAGAGAAGTATCTTCCAAGACTGGTTGACACCTTAAGGGGATACAATGTTGCGATCAAGGGATGTAGGAGAAGTAGGATGATAGTTCCAACTCTGGTTGAAGCCACTGAGGAAGACTGGTACGAAGAATACATGGATCTAACACTTGCTGTCAAAATAGTGGACAGCGTAGAGGAAGCTATACAACATATAAACAAATATGGTTCAAAACATTCTGATGCAATAATAACGAACAACCTGCAGGATGCTGAATTATTCACGAGGCTAGTTGACTCGTCAACAGTATACGTTAACGCTTCAACCAGGTTCACCGACGGTGGTCAATTCGGCTTCGGCGCTGAAGTAGGAATAAGCACGCAGAAGCTTCATGCAAGGGGGCCAATGGGCCTGAAGGAAATAACAACTACAAAATACGTGGTTTACGGTTCAGGCCAAGTGAGAGAGATATAGTTCCGAAATTTTCTAACGAGGAAAAGAATATAAGGCTTCTAAATAATATTTAGAAGTGGGCCGATAGTCTAACGGTAGGATGCCGCTCTTACGGCTTGTTGAAAGTAGGAAAGGCGGTGGTCTCGGTTCGAATCCGGGTCGGCCCATTTTGAGAATTAATTTTGAGAATTAATTAATCCGTGTAACTGTCACATTCCATCGAAATCCCTATTTTCCACCCTATGTCTACTTATAAAACTTAAAACTCATAATTGATAGTGAGTGAAGAGACTAGAGAATATTGGCGAAACTCTGACGCTGTTGCGGCACTCTTCAGAAGTCTTGACAAGCGGTTTAAGGTGGTTCTTGCAGCCATCGGAGTGTTTAATGGAGCGAACAGTCTTACATTAAACTATAATCAGCTTTATGCTGTTACCTTAGAGGCTAACCCCGTTAGCTGGGCTCAATGGTTTAGGCAGCGTGATTTCCTCAGC